>MDSV01218073.1_pt1 | contig 10798 bp, 11 predicted proteins | sample 810851 | NCBI WGS metagenome assembly MDSV01 (sample SAMN05326640, study PRJNA326480) | marine metagenome | isolation source: seawater | place: Atlantic Ocean: North East | collected 2012 | reverse complement strand
GCAATATAACCATTAAAAATTTTTCTAAGTTTTTGAAACACTTTATTCAATTATAACTCTACCTTTTTCAGTTTTAGGATAGTTTTTATCAAATATCCTTCTATATTATGTTAAAGGAAAATATCTTAATATATAAAAATTTTAAATATGTTTTATGAAGTTAATTATCTTCTCAGAACTTAATTTAAACTATACTTTTTGTTGTGGATTAAATCTAATTATTTAAATTATTAACTAAAATAATTTTATATAATTTTAAATATTCCTTACAAATTTTCTCCCAATCATATTTTCGTGACTCAACAACACATCTTTTTTTCATTTTTCTTACCAGACTTATATTATTCATAAGTAAATTTATTTTTTCTAAATATGTATTAATATCATTATTTTTTTTTGACAAGAAACCTGTCTTATTATCAAGAATAATATCTCTACACCCTGGAACATTATTTGCTATTGTTGGCAAACCAGCAGCCATAGCTTCAATCAACACAACACCAAAACTTTCCAGTATAGAAGGAAAAACAAAAAAATCAGAAATAGAAAGATATTCTATAATTTTAAAAGGTGGGAAGTCATTTATTTCATCATATATTTCATTAGATGTATCAATTAAAATTATGTATTCAGAAATGTTGTACAAATTAACTTTTTCTTGAAGTTTTGCAACCCCTTGACCTACAATTAAGAATTTGAATTGTTTTTTACCTAAGCTCATTCTATTTGCCAGTTTTAGAATAAAGTCAAATTTTTTTTTTGGATGGTTTCTTCCCAATGTTATAAATATTGGAAGGTTATTTTTTATTTTATATTTTTTTTTTAACTGATTTCTCTTCTTTAAACTCAAAGGTTTAAACCTATTAATACTAACCCCATTGGGAATATGATGTATTGATTTATTACTAATACCTAATGATCTATATACCCTAGAAATTGACTCGGAAATTGAAACAAAATTATTACACTGAGGTAAAAACATTTTCATAAGTTTTTTATTCTTATCAATTAATGAATATCCATATTTTAATTCTTTGTTATACTGAATATCCTCACCTACAGCTCTAATAATAAAATTTGAAAAATTACTTTTTTTAGCATAATTTATAAACATCACTCCTAGCGGAAAAGCCATTGTTATATGCCAAAAGTCAAAATTATAAATTCTTTGTAATACTCTTAGATATTTTTCAGAAAGAAAAAATCCTAATTTATGATTTATATTAAATATAGATAATATAAATGGATAAAAGAAAATAACTTTATACGGCAAAGATATTTTTTTCTTTTTCAGTTTTCTAAAAATTGAATAACTTGTGATTACAATTGGCTCGTGTCCTAAACTCAATAAGTTTTTAGCTAGATTGTGTACACCAACCTCCATACCACCTAAATTTGGTAAAAAGGAAGTGACAGGTAATGCAATTTTCATACTTATATTATTTTATTTTTGATTGACTAACTTATTTAAAAGTAATAACTCTTTTCGAACTCTTTCATCCCATGAAATTAAAAATTTCGCAGAATCTTTTCTTATGTTATTTGAATAAAAACTAATTTTTTTTTTATTATTAACTAATTTAGTTATGATTTTTGTCAGATTATTTTCCATATTTTCAAATGAAACTCTTATTATTGAATCTTTTCTAATGTATTTGTTAATTATTTTGTCACAACCATTATATTTATTTTCTTCAGGTATGATGCAACAGATGCCAGAATTAAATGCTTCTAAACAATTATTACTTAAATTTCCCGTTGTATTTAAAGAAACAAATATATCAGAAATATCATATATATCATTGATAACATCATGCTTGACTGCTCCTAAAAATTTAATGAGGTGCTGAGATTTTGTTTTTATAACAAAATTTTTTAACTTATCGTATTCTGATCCTACTCCAACAATAAAAATTATTACTCTTTTTTTTAACTTTTCGTTTAAATTTATAATACTTTGTAAGAATAAATCACAGTTTTTATTATTTTCTAATCTTGAAACAAATAATATCTTTATCTTATTATGATATTTTTTATTAATTTTTTTAAAGTAATTTACTTTACTTTTTTTTTTTTTACACCGTTAAAAAAAATTGAGGAACTAACATTCTCGACCAGATATTTCTCTTTAAAATTTTGAATATCTCCCCCATCTTGACTAAATAAAATATGTGTAAAATTTCTCTTAAATGACCATCTACTTAACTTTGAATATAAACTTTTTCCACTTAAAATATCATTATAAGAATAAACTGTCACTCCCATCACTCTTACAAAAACTTTACAATTAAAAATATACTTAAGTATTGCTCCCTCAATCACATGGGATCTATCTACATAAAGGATATCTGGTTTGAATTTCCTAACAAAGTTAATTATAAAAAAAAACTTTTTAGTAATAAAAAAAAAATTTTTAATTTTTCTAAAAAGATAACTTTGAGAATTTACACTTAGGATATGAAATTTAGAGTTCAAATTCTTAAAATTATATTCGGTATAGAATTTTTCAAATTTAGGAGAGGTATTCAAATTATAATTTGAGAACATAAACTGTACATCGAATTTTGAGCGATCAAGCCCTTCAATCATTTTATAAATTGTTGGTACGCCATCTGGCTTCCAAACACCATCTAAAAAAGACTGATGTAATCCATTAAAAAATCTTGTTAAATAAAAAATTTTTTTTTTCATTCTAGTTGTACGTATATTTATTATAAAAAATCTAATATTTATAAAATTTTCTTACTTATTTTTTGAAACTCTACCATAAATGTCATCTAATCTTATAATATCATTTTCACTGATTTTTTCACCTGTTTGCACTTCAACAATAACTAGATCAAATTTTTCTTTATTCTCAATTCTATGAATTTCTTCCTTTTTTATAAATGTGACTTCATCCTCTTTCAAAATAAAAGTTTGATCGCCTTTAGTTATATTAGCAATCCCTTTTGTTATAATCCAATGTTCAGATCTATTTTTATGGTACTGAAGTGATATTTGACTATTGGGATAAATAGTTAGAATCTTTACAGTAAAACTATCACTAATGTGTATAGTTTTAAAATTACCCCATGGTCTATTAACAATTTTGTTCAGACTATTTTTCATTTAGAGAATTTTAAAGTTATTAATTGACTTAAGTTATTTATAACAAAATAAATCATATATAAAATTATTCATTTTTATTTGATATACTTAAAAAATTATTTTAAATTCAAAAAGACTTAAATAATTAAAAAAAAATTAAAATTTAATTATTTTTTTTTTCCTTTTAATAACAAGTTTTCGGAATTTATGATCAAAAACATGAAGTATGAAAGATCTATCATACCAAATTTGATTTGGTATAAGTTTATGTTCATTCCACACACCTCTGTCTTTATCAATTTTTCTATATTTGTTTGAGCTTAAATTATTAAATTCGTCAATTGCAAGAAGTTCACCTGCATATTTAGTAAAATGGTGTCTCCCGCCAGATTCATCAAAATAACAAAATACAAACGGTAAATAAAAATTAGCATTTTCTCTAAAAAGATTTAATGCATATTTTGTAGATGAATATATGTCTACATCCATTGCAAAGAAACCGATTGGTGATTTATCAGATAATTTTTTCTTAAATTCTGGAATTGTTTTTTTTAGATCTCCTAAAATTAGCTCAGAATTCAAAGATTTAATCTTTTCTTTATCAATCATTGGAAAGTCTCCTTCAGTATACTTATCGGGAAAATCCCTGTAATCGTTTGTTTTTGGCATTCCCTGACCTGTATCAAAACCTACAAGATCAATTTTAATGTCAATAATCTTTTCAATTTGGCTTTTATAATCTGATAAAACTTTTAAGCCTCTTCCGCTAGCTACACCAAATTCAATAGCAGTGAATTTTTTATAACCCTTTTCTTTTGCAAGTTCTGCAGCTTTCAATAATCCATATGCATACCAAGGTCTTTTGTGAAGGGCTAATAATTCTTTGTGTTTAAAGTTACCTAATATATTACAAATTATTTTTTTTAAAAATAGGGGTAAGATTTGATAATAAATTTGTGATATTATTTTTTTAATTTTAATTTCCTTTGTCTTCAAACTTTTTTAACTTTTTTCTTTGAATATCTTCAATTTCTAAGATTTCTAAAGGTTTGTATCTTAATGATTTACTTACGCTTTTCAAATCTCTACATAATTTTCTTAAACCATCTGGCTCTAAACTTGCAGAATGGTCCGTACCTTTCCAAGTTCTATCTAAAGTGAAATGTCTTTCAAAAAACTCAGCACCAATTGCTAATGCCGCTATATCAGGGGCAATCCCTTTATGATGTCCTGAAAACCCAATACCATGTATTTTTTTTTTATATGATTCAACCAGCCTTTCAATCTCTAATAAGTATAACTCATCATTTTCTACAGGATATGATGATATACAATGATAAAGAACTAGGTCATCAAGTCTTGAATTTTCTTGAAAAATTTCAATAATTTTTTCCTCTTCTATTTTCTTTGTCATACCTAATGAAATATGAATTTTACCTTTATAATTTTTACATAAATAATCTAGAACCTTGAAATTTGTATTAATTGCGGAAGGAACCTTTATTAATTCTGGAGCAACTGATACAATTGCTTTAGCTGAGGTTAAATCCCATACAGATGTACTGTAAATAACACCAAGTTTCTTACATTCTTTATTCAATAGTGAATGTTGTTCTATATTAAATTCTAAAAATTCTCGGTGATCACCATATGTTTCTCCGTAAGAATTTTCTGGAACTGGATGCGGTTTCAAATATTCATCGGGTGACAATAATTCCTTATTAGTTCTTTTTTGAAATTTAACAATATCCACTTTACAGAATTCTGCAGCTGTTTTTATCATCTTCATAGCAATATCAAATTTTCCAAGATGATTGCATCCAATTTCACATATAACCTTAGGATTACTCTTCATTTTAAATTCCTGTGAGTCTAAAAACTAACTCTCTTACTGCACCATCTCCGCCCTTTGACTTAAGAATAATCTTACTATGTTTTTTTACTAAATCAACAGCATCATTTACTGCAATTGGAAATCCAACATACTTAATACAATCTAAATCATTTATATCATTACCAATATATAAAACATTTTTTTTATTAATTTTATTTTTTGAGAAAAAATTTTTTAAGTATTTCATTTTATCGTCAACACCATTTTTATAATTTAAATCAAGCTTTTTACATCTGAGTTTTACTACATCATTTTTTTCAGAAGATAAAACAAGCATCGGGACCTTTTTTTCTTTTAATATTTTTATAGCTAACCCATCTGCTCTACTTAATGTTACTGACTCCTTACATTTTTTATTTAAATTAAATTTATTATTAGTAAAAACTCCATCAAAATCAAAAATTAACATTTCTAAACTTTCTAGTTTTTGAATACTGAAGTTTTTAAGCTTATAATCCGAAATCCATTTAGCAAGTTCTAAGTCATGCGTTTCATCAATTTGGATTGAGGACCAAAAATCCATTTTATATAATGATATTTTACCGCTTAATCTATTATTATATTTTCTTAGATTTTCTGATTTGCTAATATAAATTGAACCATTTTCCTCATAGTACGACTTAAAATCCTGCTCTCTTTTTCTATTGTTTATATCGTAGTTTATTGCTTTATTGATTCTTTCATGTGTTTTTGTCCATAAGAACTTTTTGCTTTCGCTTACTGATAACAATGAATCCGATTTTTCTTTAATAATTTGTTTATAAGCATTATCAATATCATCCCTTTTTCTAAAGGGAGAAGTACATTGTAAAAATATAATAAATTTAGGGTCATATTTATTTTTGCTTTTGAATAAATCTAATGTATGTAAAATTGCTTGCTCACTTGATGCCAAGTCATTAGAAAGTTGTTTTGGACGTAAAATAATATTAATAGAATATTTTTTACAAATTTTTTCTATATGCCTTGAGTCAGAGGAAACATAAATTTCAAAACCTAATTTCGAATTTAGTGCATGAATAATAGTATGTTCAATAAGTGGTTTTCCTGATAATAATTGAAGGTTTTTATTTCTAATTCTTTTGGAACCTGCTCTTGCAGGTATAATTATAATTGCATCTTTTATTTTATTTTTCATTACTAATTATAAACTTTTGTTATTTTTAATTAATTTAATTAAATTTCTTAAAATATTAATACTGGATTTGATTGGTGAAAAATAGAAATTCATCAATTTTTTAGTAGCTAAAGGAAACTTAAAGCTCAAAATCCAGAAAATCTTATTAAGTATTTTTATGTAAAATAATTTTATAAAAATCTTAGTTGTTATTTTTTTTTTGAAAGAATTTTTAAATTCGTATAAACAACCTTTGATTATCAGTGCTATTTGGTCATCTTCAAGCAATTTTTGATATTTTTTATTTGGACAATACCATAAGTTATTATTAAATGAAAAAAATGTGGTATTTGGATTATATTTAAACTTAAAATTTTTAATTTTTAAAACTTTTGATTTCTTTAGCGATTGGTTAAAAAAGATTTTATCATAAAAATATAATTCAGTATTGTTCGGATATTCTTTACAAATAATGCTAGACCTTAATATAGAGTGATTCCAACGTACAATTAACTCAATAAGATTCTTTCTTTTTCTCGGAAAAGTCCGCCAATAAAGTGATGCGACAATAGACTCTAGTGGATTTCTGTACAACAAAATTAATGTAAGATTAGTATGTTTTTTATAAATATATGGGAAATAATCCTCTGCTCCTAAATCAGGTAATATCCATTTTTTTTTTTTAGAGATTGTTCCAACTTTATCTAATATATCAAGTAAAAAGAATTCTGGCCGAAATTCATTATAATCCTCCGAAAAGTGAGCATTAATTTTTGGTATTGAGATATTCAACTCATCTAAAATTGATTTCGTTATTTTTTTATCTGAATCCTGAAAAACCTTATTACCAATTAAATATTTAATTTTTTTATCTAAACTAATTTTTTTACTGAATTTTTGACTTTTTATTAGTCTAAGAATTTTAGCATCTACATTACATGACAGAATTTCACTATTATTCTTAATTGAGTTGACTAAGGTACTTTTACCACTTCTGGGTTGCCCTGAAACTATTATACCAATCATATGATTTTTAAATTAAGTCTATTATTTTATAGATTAAAATTGTTATTTTTTAATATACCTTAATATATTATTAACTTTCATCCATGAATAGATAGAAATAAATAATACCAAGCTTTTTATAATTTTTTCTTTCTAAATATTAATCTGATAATTTTATTTATTCTCAATTTCATTAATATTGAAAAACAAAGGTCAATTAATTTTGATAGTTTGTACAAAATATAGATTTTTATTTTAGAATCAATGGAATCAATTCTAGAGTTTTTATTGAATTCATATTCATTATCATAACTGTATCCTACATCATGAGACTTGGTTGCCTCAACGATTAGTTGACTATCAGAAATTTTATCGAAACCACAATATTTTATTTTATTAATTTTCATCTCTTCCATCTTTTTTAAAATTTTAAAATCTAATATATATTTTTTATCATCTATAATTGCATGTTGTAATTTTTGCATTTCTAAAATTTTTGATTTTCCTGGATTAGACTCATAAATATTTTTAAACCCCCACTTTTTTAATAAAATTCTGAGCATCTCATAATCAAAACTGTAAAGATGAGCATACCCACCCAGAATCTCATCCATTTCTCTGTTCATAACAATACTTTGACCTCCAGGTGAAATCATTACTCTTAAAAAACTAGCTCCGATTCCTAGATGATTGCTATAGTGAACAGACTTTTTAAAAAAATTATAATTTTTATTTACATATGCCTTTGCTGCTTTCCTGAGATTTGGAACAGCAATCCTTAACCTACCATTTTTTTTTAATAAACGATTAAATTCAGATATAGTTTTTTCTAACCTAAAGTGAGGAACATGTTCCAGCATGTGGCTACTAAAAATTAAATCATAAGAATTTTTTTTAAGCTTAGTGTCCCAACATTTTCCGTAATGTTGCCAGTATTTTTTCTTTTTTTTTTTTAAAGGAGCATTATCTAATGTTTCCCAACCATCCTCGTACCATAAAAAGCCAGCTCCTATATTTAATTTTTTCATAATAATTTTTTACTCCTTAAGTTTTCATTATTCTAGATAATATTCTTCATATATTAAGTTTTAATATAAAATTTATTAAAAAGTGTTTTTCTTTTTTTTTTAAATAATTGATCATTATATTTATTTCCTTATTGAAACTTTTAATATTAATTAAATTATTCATTTCTCTTGGATCATTTAAAAGATCGTATAGTCGTAAGGGTTCAATTTTTTTCTTAAAATAAGAAACCATTAGTTTGTATCTTGTTCCTGTAATAATAAAAAAAATTTTTTTATTTAAAATATCACAATTACCACCACTAGTACTTTCCGTAATTATAAATGAATTCCCTTTTTTTGAAACTGATTTACCCAAAAAAGAGTGGTGTTTTCTTATTTTTAATAGATCTAAAATTGTTGCAGAAACACTCATAGTATCATGTAGACCTTCTTTACTTAATTTTAAATTTTTTATTGGTGATACTACTATAGGTACATTAATATGCTCATAATACCCCCTAAGACCTAACTCACTTACCATGTGTTTATCACGATTTAAATCTCTACCAAATCCATGGTCACCAAATAATATAAATATAGAATCTCTATACAACCTTTCTTTTTTTAATTTTTTTATAAATTTTCCTATCTCTTGATCAATGTATATTAGTGCTAAATCATAGAATAACCCTCTTGGAAAATTGTAATTATTCTTAAGGAATCTTGGAAGAAATTTTAAAAATTTTATAGTCTGTGATATTCTTCCTGGTCCCTCCGAGTGATGCGCATCCATTAAATGAATAAAAGTAAATTTTTTTTTGGTTTTTCTTTTTTTTATTATTTCTAATGTATTTTTAAAAATCTCTTCAGCACTTGGAACACTATAGTTTGGGAAAAATTTATAACCTCTTATAGAAATATTTGTGGATATGGCTGTCGTTATTTTATTAATTTTAGATTTAAAACTCTCAAAGATTTTTGCTTTTAGAAATAAGTTTTTTTGAATTAATTTTTCACCTATAAAATAAAAATAAAAATTTGTGGGAACAGCAGTGATTTTTTTCAAAATCAATTCGGGATCTTTATACAAAATTTCTTTTTCTCTAGATAATTTCTTTTTTAAGTTTTTATTAATTTTCCCTAAATTTTTAGGCATACTTCCTGATCTTATATTGTCATTCATTGCATAATCTAAGATATCACCATAAGTTTCCTTAAACTTTTCTAAAAATTTATTCTTCTTTATTTTCTTCTTTAAAAAAAGTTTTATTTCATGATCTAGATATTGTCTTAAATACATTTCTATGAAAGATTTGTGATCACATAAATTTAAAATATTATCTGAACCTCTTTCATAATATCTCAATGGGCCAGTTATATGAGCGGCTGCAATAAAGTTTGTTTCATAGCCATCCTTCTTTAGAAGTTCAATAAAACTTCTAGGTCTATTTTTAATACCAAAATTATGACCGTCATAATCAAGTGGATAAGTTTGAGTTAAAACAGTTGGAAAAGCAACTTGTGTAAAAATTCCATTTGATATGATTTTTTTTTTAATACCGTCATTTATAAGTTTTGTTATATTTGGTATACTTTTTTTGGGGATACCAGATCGATCAATCGAATCATATCTCCATCCATCGATACATATTAGAAATATATTTTTGTTCACTTTTTCAAATTTTTTTAGGTTTTTAAATAAATTTTTTTCAATCTAAATAATTAAAAGTATTTTTTTATCCTAGAATAAGCTCCTTGCTTATAAATAAGTCCGTCTTTAAGTAATATTATTCTTTCACAAATATTCAAAAAGTCTAAGTTATGGGAAACAATAATTATTGTTTTTCTTCCTTTATACTTTTTTATTGTCTTTTTGATCACTTTAGTCGAATTCTTATCTAATGAACTTGTTGGTTCGTCAAATATTAAAATTTCTGGTTCTCTAAATAGTTCTCTTGCAATTGCAATTCTTTGCTTTTGTCCACCAGAATAGTTTTTTCCTGCCTCATAAACGTTTTGATCTATCCTTTCAAACAAATTCTCAATACCAGCTAAATTCATATAGTATTTAACATTTTTTGATTCATTAATTTTCTTAGTTGATTCAAAAAAACTAATATTATCTGATAATGTCCCCTGAATAATAGATGGATCTTGAGTTACATAACCAATTTTTGACCGAAATGCTCTATTATCAACTTCTGAAAATTTATCTTTCCCCAAAAATATTTCTCCTTGAGAGGGCGAAATTAGCTTTGTAATAATATTTATAATTGAGGACTTTCCAGAACCAGATACCCCGGCAATCCCTAAAATCTCTTTTGGTTTAATTTTAAAAGATAAATTTTTTAGAATTTTTTTTTCATCATATTTCAATGATACATTTTTAAATACTATGTTTGAATTAAAATTTGGCGAGATATTTCCAGAATTATCCTCCTGGTTTTTTTTAAGTTCTTTAAGTCCATTTTCTACTGCAAATAATCCTCCACATGACTCATTTGTTCTATGCAAACCATTTTGAAACTCTAGGACTCTTTGAATGCTTCTGTATAAAATGATTCCAATAAATAAAGTTTCAGATATATTTTCACCATTTAGAATTACCTTATAATAAATCAATCCAGTTAAAATTAAAACTCCAATTGGTTCCTTGATAGACGCCAAAAATGATGATAAATAATT
>MDSV01158102.1_pt1 | contig 10799 bp, 11 predicted proteins | sample 810851 | NCBI WGS metagenome assembly MDSV01 (sample SAMN05326640, study PRJNA326480) | marine metagenome | isolation source: seawater | place: Atlantic Ocean: North East | collected 2012 | reverse complement strand
TAGTTATTTCTGATTTTTATTATGAGGATTCTGCTGTAAATTTAAAAAATGAGTTAAATAAAAAAATTCAACAAAAAACTATTATGATAAAAAAAATTAATAATAATAAATATAGGCTTTTAGCAGGACCTTTTGAAAGTTTTAATGCTTTAAAAAACACATATATTAGTTTAAATAACTTAGGATTTGAAGATTTAAACATTTATAAAGAATAATATGAAACTCAGTAAGTATATTATAACAATTAATTTTGCTCTTTTAATTTCAATCTTTCCTTTAAAGAATTCATACTCAGAAATAGATTTTGAAGCTGATCACGTTATTATTCAAGATCATCATTCAGGTAAAATTTTGTTTGAAAAAGATGCTGACGGTAAGATCTATCCTGCTTCAATGACAAAAATTATGACAGCAATCGTCGCGTTTGATTTACTAAAAAAAGGTGAAACTTCTCTTGATGAAGAAATAATTATATCTGAAAAAGCTTGGAGAATGTCACAAAGTGGTTATTCCTCAATGTTTATTACTGTAAACGATAAAATTTCCGTTGAAGATTTATTAAAAGGAATAATTATTGTGTCTGGTAATGATGCTTGTGTAGCTTTAGCTGAGGGTTTGTCCGGTTCTGAAGAAGCTTTTGTAGATCTAATGAACGAAAAAGCAATCGAAATTGGAATGGATAATACTAATTTTAATAATTCATCAGGAATAAATGATGCTGAAAATTATTCTACAGCCAAAGATATATTAAAAATGTCTAGATATATGATAATTAATTATCCTGAATATTATACCTATTTTAAAGAGACTACCTTTACTTGGGACAGAACAGGAGGTGACCCAATTAAACAGGGCAATAGAAACCCTTTGCTTTATAAAAACATTGGCGTCGATGGAATAAAAACAGGATTTCTTACTGTTGAACAGTATTCTTTAGCTGCATCATTAAAAGCGAAAAATCGAAGAATTACGTCTGTAGCAAGTGGTTTTAAAACAAAAAATTCACGATCTAGAGAGTCTTTAAAAATTTTAAATTGGGGTCTTAAAAATTTTGATACGGTTTCCGTTATAAAAAAAGATAAGGTATTCACAACCCTACGCGTTTGGCAGGGTAAAAATAAAGAGGTTGAAGTAACTTCAAATGAAGATTTCTATTTAACTATACCAAAAAGAAAGAAGAAAATAATAAAAGCTATTCTTAATTACAAAGGACCCGTTCAGGCTCCTATTAAAAAAGGTGATAAATTAGGAGTTCTAGATGTATATGTTTCTGGAGAACTTAAAAAAAAAATAGATATTATTGCAATGAGTGATGTTAAAGAATCAAATATGTTTTCACGGCTATTTACTTCTTTAAATTATTTGGTGTGGGGTGATGTATAAAAAAAAACCCTTTTTTGTAACTTTTGAAGGCATTGAAGGTTCCGGAAAATCTTATCAGAGTATAAAGTTATATAAAAATCTACTTAAAAAAAATATTTCAGCAATACTTACGAGAGAGCCAGGTGGAACAAAAAGTGCAGAAAAAATAAGAGATTTAATTTTAAAAGATTATTTTTATGCTGGCTCAAAAGATAAATTTAACAAACTTACAGACACACTTTTGTATTTAGCAGCAAGAAACGAACATATTGAAAACAAAATAAAACCAAATATTTTAAAAAAAAAAGTTGTTATTTGTGACAGATTTGTCGATTCAACCGTTGCATATCAGATTTATGGTAAGGGTGTTAATAAAAATTTAATAGACTCAGTGCACAAGCATATACTAAAAGGAATTAAGCCTGACTTAACTTTTATTCTTAAAGTTAATATTTCTGTGGCAATGAAAAGAATTAAAAGAAGAAAAAATAAAAATAGATATGACAAGTTTTCCAAAAATTTCTATTCAAAAGTTCAAAAGGCTTTTATTAAAATTAGCAAAATTAATAAAAGATATATTGTTTTAGATAACTCAAAAGAATCTTCTGATATGGAGTTGATAATATTAAATAAATTTTTACAAAAGTTTGCAAAATGAATTCGCAATTATTAGATACAATAATTAAACCAATAAATCAGTTAAATTTGTACGGATATAATAAAATTTTTAATGATTTCAAATTGCTATATAAAAACAACAAATTACCAAATACTATTTTACTAAGTGGGGCCAAAGGTTCTGGTAAATCAACATTTTTATTTCATTTCATAAATTTTTTACTATCAGAAAATGAGAATTTAAAATACTTGTATGACAATTATAAAATTAATGCAGGTAATTCTTCTTTTAATTTAGTTCAAAATGGTACACATAGTAATTTTTTTCTATTAGATAGTATTAATTCAGATGATATTAAAATTGATCAGGTAAGAAAATTAATCAAGTTTGTTTCTAAAACTACATTTTACAAAGGTATTAAAATTGTTTTAATAGATAATGCTGAAAATTTAAATATTAACTCATCAAATGCTTTGCTTAAGTCTATTGAAGAACCAAATCCTGAAACTTTTTTTTTTATTGTAAATAATGATTCCTACAATATTCCGTATACTCTTAAATCGAGATGTGTTAATTTTAAAGTTCATTTTACCGCAGAAGAAAAGAAAAGTATTTTCAAAAAAATAGTCTCTGATTATAATATAAATTATACAGAAAATGATCTTGATAGATTTTTTTTGTTTGATTCACCTGGTAATTTTCTTAAATACTTATTTTTACTGGGTGATAATAATAAAAACATTTGTTCAAATGTACTTCATTATATTAGTTTTCTTGTTGACCAGAATAATAAAAGTACTTTTGACTTAAGAGTTCTGAGTCTACTTATTGAAAATTATTATAATGAATTAGCTATTAAGGACGCAGAATTTATTAGCTACTATCATAAATGTAGGACTAAAATTTTAAACTTAATTCACTATACTAAAAAGTTTAATTTAGACAAAAAAAATTTAATTTTTTCAATAAACCAAATTATAACTAATGAAAAATAAAAAATTTTATATTACGACACCAATATATTATCCATCAGGTCAACCGCATATGGGTCATGCTTATTCTAGTATTATTGCTGATGTAATTGCTAGATTTAAACGTAATGATAATTATGATGTCCATTTTTTAACGGGAACAGATGAGCATGGTCTCAAAATCCAAAAAGCAGCTTTAAAAGCTGGATTAAAACCTTTGGAATATTGTAATAAAATATCAGATATATTTAGACAATTAAATGTTAAATTAAATTTATCAAATGATGATTTTATAAGAACGACAGAAAAGAGACACTTTAATTCAGTACAACATCTATGGAAACAGCTAGTTGATTCAGGTGATATTTACTTATCTAAATATAAGGGATGGTATTCTGTTTCTGATGAAGCCTATTACAATTCGGATGAAATTGTAGAAAAAAATGGAAAGAAAATTTCAACATTTTCAGGTTCTTTAGTTGAATGGGTTGAGGAAGAGTCATTTTTTTTTAAACTTTCAGCTTGGGAAGATAAATTATTGGAATTTTATGAAAAAAATAAAAAATTTATTATCCCTGTTTCTAGACGCAATGAAGTTATTAATTTTGTTAAAAGTGGACTTAAAGATCTTTCTATAAGTCGAACTTCTTTCACTTGGGGTATTAAAGTTCCAAATAACGAAAAACATGTAATATATGTATGGTTAGATGCTTTGACAAACTATTTAAGTGCTCTCAATTACCCTAATTTAAATAATGATTTATATAAAAAATTCTGGCCCGCATCATTACACGTTATAGGTAAAGATATTTTAAGATTTCATGCTATTTATTGGCCAGCCTTTCTATTAGCAGCTAACATAGAACCTCCAGTAAAAATTTTCAGTCACGGATGGATTTTATCTGGTGAAGAAAAAATGTCTAAATCTAAAGGTAATATTTTAAACCCATTAGAAATTATTGATATTTATGGAATAGATGAAACCAGATATTACCTAATGAAAGAAGTGTCGCATGGTAGCGATGGCAATATTTCTTTAAAAAGTTTAGAAAATTGTATTAATAGCGATCTAGCAAATAATTATGGAAATCTTTGCCAAAGAGTTTTCTCGTTTATTAAAAATAATTGTGCAAATAATGTTGAAGCTTATAAAGATAAGTTAGATTCTGATCAAAAGATAATAAATGAAACAAAAAATATAATTGGTGAATTAAGAAATTTAATGGAAGAACAAAATATAAATTCATATATTAAATCAGTAATAAATATAAGCTTTTTAACCAATAAATATATAAACGATGAAGAGCCATGGAAATTAAAATCATCTAACGTAAAACGTATGAATAATATATTGCACTTAGCGCTAGAACAGATTGCTAAAATTTCTATTTTACTAAATCCAATAATACCTATCTCAACAAGCAAAGTGTTAGATGCTTTAAATGTTAAAAAAAGTAATAGAAACCTATCATTTTTAGATGGTGAAAATATTCTTTCTGAAAAAATTTCTATTGCACCTTTGAATATTTTATTTAAAAAAATTACTTAATGATTATAGATTCTCACTGTCATTTAGATTACTCAGAATTATACAATGATTTAGAAAATATCGTTGATCGTGCTAATAGGTCTGATGTAAAAATTTTGTTAACAATATCTACCACCTTAAATAGCTTTACAAAAATAAAAAAAATAGTTAGTAAATTTCAAAACATTTATGGAACAATTGGTATTCACCCTCATGAGTCAAAAAATTTTGAAAGTATAAATAAAAATGCAATTATTAAATATAAAAAGGAAAGTAAAAAAATAATAGGTGTAGGAGAAACAGGTTTAGATTTTTATTACAATCACAGCGACAAAAATATTCAAAAAAAAGTTTTTCTTGAACATATAGAAGCAGCTGTTGATTTGGATATTCCCCTAATTGTTCATTCTAGAAGTGCAGAAAAAGACACGCTTGAAATTCTAAAAAGTTATATGAAAAATACAAAATTAAAAACTATTGTTCACTGTTTTACCGGATCAAAAAACTTTGCAAACAAGTTAATCGATATTGGTTGTTATATTTCAGTAAGTGGTATTATTACTTTTAAAAATTCAGTGGACCTCTCCAAAACGATTCTAGATATTCCAATAGAAAGATTATTAGTTGAAACTGATTCTCCCTACTTATCTCCATCACCAAATAGAGGTAAAAGCAATGAACCTTCTTACATAATTCACACAGTTAAAAAATTATCCGAAATTAAAAATATTGATATTCAAACTGTTAGACAAAAAACTACAAACAATTTCACTAAATTATTTAAATTCTAACAATGTCAAAAATTATTATATTAGGATGTGGAAGTTCTGTTGGCACACCAAGGATTGATGGTCATTGGGGAAATTGTAAAAGAAATAAAAAAAATCTTAGAACAAGATGTTCTGCTCTAATCGTAAATGGTTCAAACTCTATACTAATAGACTCTTCACCAGATATAAGAAATCAACTTCTTTCTAACAAAGTTAAAAATATATCTTCAGTTTTGTTAACACACAAACATGCTGATCAAACCAACGGATTGTTTGAGCTTAGGCCATTTTACTGGAAGAATAAGAATAAAATAAATGTTTATAGTGATGAAGTAACAATAAAATATTTAAAAAGAACACATGGATATCTTTTTAAAAAAACAGAGGATTACTCTCCGATACTAAAAGCAAATTTAATAAAAAAGAAATTTTCTTTAGGTAAAGGTAATGAAAAAATAAAGTTTAATACATTGATGGTAAAACATGGAAGAATAAAGAGCACTGTTTATATATTTAACAAAGTTGCATATATCAGTGATTGCAAAGACTATTCGATAGTAAAACAAAAAATGCTTAAAAATTTAAATTGTTTAATACTTGATTGTTTAAGATTTGATAATCATCCAACGCATTTTAATTTTGAAGAGGCTTTATATATTTCTAAAGTATTAAAACCAAAAAAGACTATACTTACAAATTTGCACTCTGATTTAGATTATAATTTTCTATTGCGAAAATTGCCAAAAAATGTACTACCTGCTTATGATGGTTTAAAAATAAATTTATAGAAATGAAAAAAGATACAATTATTATTACTGGAGGGGCAGGTTTTGTTGGAACAAATTTAATTAAATTGCTAATCTCAAAGACAAAATACAAAATTATCAGTATTGATAATTATTCTTCAGGTCTTAAAAAAAATCATATCAAAAATAAAAGAGTTTTGTATATTAAAGCAGAAACTAAAAATATATTTAAAGTTATTAAAAAAAATAAAAATATTAATGCCGTTTTCCATTTTGGTGAATTTGCTAGAATTTATCAAAGTTTTATTAATATGAATGATTGTATTAACTCTAATTCTATTGGTACTAATGCAGTTTTTAATTTTTGTCTTAAATATAAAATCAAACTCATATACTCAGCAACATCTGCTTCTCTAGGAAATAGAGGAAGTGATAAAAATTTATCTCCTTATGCATTTACAAAAGCTAAAAATTTAGAACTTTTAGAAAATTTAAAGAAATGGTTTAATTTTAAATACGAAGTAATTTATTTTTATAACGTATATGGACCACACCAAATAAGTAAAGGGAAAATGGCAACTGTTATAGGTATTTTTGAAGAATATTACAAAAATAAAAAAAGTTTACCTGTCGTAAAACCTGGAACACAATCCAGAAGATTTACACATATTTTTGATACCGTAATGATTTGTTATATTGCTTGGAAGAAGAATTTATGTAGACATTACAGTATTGCTAGTCATCAAAGCTACAGCATAATCGAAGTTGCTAGGATGTTTGGTATTAAAATTAAGTATTTAAAAAAAAGAAGAGGAGAGAGGTACGCATCAGCATTAACAAACATGAATCTTTCTAATAAAGTATATAAATATTTTGGAACACTCTCCTTGAAAAATTATATTAAAAACTTTATTAAAGAAAATAGTTAATTTAAAGCTTTCTCCAGGGAAGAAATAAATTTTTTTGAAGATGGGTTAGTAATTGATGCAAAAGTGTCAAAAACCTTTCCATCTTTACCGACAATAATTTTATGAAAATTCCATTTAGGTATTGCAGATTTTCCATGATTTTCTTTTGCCCATTTATAAAAAGGATGTGCTTTATCACCTTTTACTGATACTTTTTCGGTCATTGGAAAACTAATGCCAAATTTTGCTTCACAAAAAGTTTTGATATCATTGCTGTTGCCTGGTTCTTGATTGCCAAAATCATTTGATGGGACACCGATTAGGATTACACCTTTTGACTGATATTTTTCCCATATATTCTGCATATCTTCATACTGTGATGTAAATCCGCATTGACTAGCTACGTTAACAACAATAATTACCTTATTTTTGTATTCAGAAAAACTTATTATACTTCCGTCTAAATCATTAAAATTAAAATCGTATGCTAGTTTGTCGTAATTACCCAACGATGCTGTAGAAAAAAAAGACATTATTAATATTATTATAGAGTTTTTAAATAAATTAAACATATTTAGTTTATATTTTCTTTTTTGTCACAAGCAACAGTAAAAAGTAGCCCATAAGAGCAGATAAAAAGGATCCAACCAATACTCCTATTTTAACTCCACTCATACTCTCTGAATAATCAACAAAAGCTAAGTTTCCTACAAATAAACTCATAGTAAAACCTATACCAGTTAAAATACCTACAGCATAAAATTTAATCCAATTAGAATTTGTTGGCATTTCAGCTATTTTTAATTTAACCGAAATATAAGAGAACACAAAAACTCCTAGCTGCTTACCAATAAACAGTCCACAAATTATTCCTAAAGGAACAGGAGATAACATAGTAGAAATAGACATACCTTCTAAAACTACTCCTGCATTAGCTAATGCAAATAATGGCATGATTCCGTAAGCTACATATGGTGATAAAAGATGTTCCATTTTTAATAAAAGTGAAAAATCCTTTTCATGTCTCTTATGTGGAATTACACTTGCTAAAAGAACGCCAGAGATAGTAGCATGAATTCCAGATCCGAACGTAAAATACCATAAAAAAATTCCAACTATTAAATATGGGGTAATTTTTTTAACATCAAGTTTATTTAATATTAATAAAAAAACAAACGTTACAAACATCAGTAATAAATAGTTATATTGAAGATCGGATGAATAGAAAAAAGCAATAATTACAATTGCGCCTAAATCATCAATAATAGCTAATGCCACTAGAAAAACTTTTAATGATAACGGAACACGAGTACCAAGGAGAGACAAAACTCCTATTGAAAAAGCAATATCTGTTGCGGACGGTATAGCCCAACCTCTTAATGTGTATCCGTTTTCTAAATTTATAATTATATAAATGAGGGCAGGGACTACCATTCCACCAACGGCACCTATAATTGGCAAAAGTGCCTGTTTAGGCTTTGATAATTCTCCTTGTATAAATTCTCTTTTAATTTCTAACGTGACTACAAAGAAGAAAATAGCCATTAACACATCATTTATCCAATGAATTATACTTAAATCTAAACCAAAATTTTCTGTACCAATTAAAAAATGAATATTTAATGTATCGAAATAATAATCACTTAAAAAAGAATTGCTTAAGTATAAAGCAACAATAGCAGCAAACAGAAGAACAAGTCCACTTGCTGCTTCAAGTCTAAAAAACCATTTAAATGGTGTTGTAATATAATTTATCATTTTATTTATTTTATAATATCACCTACATTAATTTTACCATTAGTCAAAATTTCGCATCTTAAACCACCTTTGTGGATTAGCTCTTTAACCAAGTTGTATTGATTGAGTTTGTCTTGTAAATACTTGCAAGGCCTGCATAAATCATGAGCTTTTAATTTAACATCTCCTACACTAAATTCTTTACCAACAAGATTATTTAATTTGATATTTTGAGTAATTATATTTCTTCTAAAATTTAAAGGTTGTATCTTAGTTTTATTCAATTCATTAAAAAAAATTATATTTTCATGCTCAATAAGTGTGATTTGTTCTCTTATGTCATTATCAAATTTAAAGTGCCGATCACCAACTATTCCTTGACCTTTTTTTACAAGTATGGAGTTAACATTTTTTAAGTCATTTCCTTTTTGTTCAGCTATACCTATTTTTATAATTGTGCTCATTTCAAATATATTTATAATTTTAATCTAACTTATTAAAAAATTTTATTAAATGTTTTTTATAATCTTTCCATGAATTGATCGAACTTTTATAAATTTTACTACGAACCTGTATGTCGCTAGCTGTTTTTACTGGCCTAGTATTTTCATAGAATTTTAGACATTTGTCATCCCAATTTAGATCACAAAAATTTAGAATTTTAAGTACTTCTTTTTTATTATTTAAAACTAAGTCTTCATATTTTATATTTATTATGTAGTTAGGCATTAATAAATTCCATTTATTCATCAAGTCTGAATAGAGATTATAATAATCTACAATTTCGCTTAGATCGGACGAGTATGATATTTTATTTCCTGGAAAATAATTTTTAAAAATTGAAAAAATATTATCTTTGGGATTTCTACAGCAATGAACAATTTTTGCTTTGGGCAACATCAATTTAATAAAACCTATATTAATAAAGTTATATGGTAGTTTATCAGTACAACGAATCGAGTCTTCACTTACCCGATTCATCTCATCTATATATTCATTTCCCATTTTGTTAAAATCAACTTTATTAATTGAATCAATTTTTTCATAATTTTTCCCAAAATAATTATCTATAATCTTTGGCAATAACTCGATTTCATCAGCACCATAAACATCTTTGTGTGATGATATTATTTGTTCAACCAGCGTAGTTCCTGAACGTGGCATTCCTACTATAAATATTGGTTTATTGGTCTCGTAACCATTTATTCTTTTTTCTTTAAAAAAATCTTTATTAAATTTACTTTTTATCTTACTGAATTTTTCTTTTTCTATTTTCAAAAAAAATTTATTTTTTGATTTATTAATTATATTAGAGTTTTTATAATATTTGAATGATTGGTCGTAGTCTTTAATATCTTCATAAGCTTTACCCAAAGCAAAACCCAAAAGCATTTTATCTTCACTAAAATTATTTCCCAATTTTTGATAAAGTTCTTTTAGTTGATTTAAATGAGGTTCTTTTTTTGTATATTTTATTATTCTACTTAAAAGTCTATGGGCTTGATAAAAATAATAATCTATTTTAATAGCTTCCTTAAGTTGCTTAACAGCTAAATGAAAACTACCTATTGTTATATAGACGTTTGCTAAATTTAAATACGAGTAAGGGATTTTTGGATTTGTTTCAATTGCTAGCTTGTGATACATGATTGATTTTTTAAATTTATTTATTGAATGGTATAAATTACCAAGATTAGTTTTAGGTTCGTATATATTTTGATCTATATCGATGGCTTTTTTATAAAATTTTTCAGCATCTTCTTCGTTTGATTTATATTTAATATAAAGCATACCTAAATTATTATAAATCATTGCAAATTTTGGATCTGCAGCAATACCCTTTTTATAAATTATTTCTGCTTCTTCGATACGTTTTTGTCTCACCAACGTAAGTCCTAACAAATTGTATAAAAAGCCTATCTTTGGGTTCTCAGATATAAGTTTCTTAGTAATTGTTTCTGTTTTTATTAAATTACCTGATTTATAGGTGTTAATAGCTTGTTCTATTTCGGCTCTAAGGTTTTTCATAAATAACTTTGATTATTGAAACTACATTTAATATATAATAAATACAGATTTAATTTAATAGGTCCCATCGTCTATCGGTTAGGACACGTGGTTTTCATCCTCGAAAGAGGGGTTCGATTCCCCTTGGGAC
>MDSV01146449.1_pt1 | contig 10799 bp, 10 predicted proteins | sample 810851 | NCBI WGS metagenome assembly MDSV01 (sample SAMN05326640, study PRJNA326480) | marine metagenome | isolation source: seawater | place: Atlantic Ocean: North East | collected 2012 | reverse complement strand
TTTTTCAAAATTTTTTACAAAATCATAATTACTTATTGCTTTTGAAGAGCATATATTAACTATTTGGGTTCTTTTCAATTTTTTTAATTTTAAAATACCATCAATAACATCTTTTATATAAATATAATCATTTGATATATTTGGAAATTTCAAAGACAAATAAGTCTTATTTTTTTTTGCCCAAATTAATTTTTTTAAAAGAGATCCATCTCTTTGATTTTTACCATATACAAAAAAAATTCTTGCCCAAATAATAACTGTCTTCTTAGATATATTGTCAAAAAATAATTTTCGTATAGAATTTTTCTGCTTACCAAGATTGGTGATTTTTTTACTTGGCTTAGTATTTTCAAAATTTATTTTTTTAGTAAAACCATATTCAGCGCCTGACCCAGAAATTATCAATTTTTTACAATTAATTTGATTTATTCCTGCTATTAAATTTTTTGATATAATTTTATTTTTTAAAAAATTTTTTTTATCGAATTTTGGAATTCCATCCCATGCAAAATGATAAATCTCAGATGGATTAATTTTTTTTAAAATATTAATTAATTTTAATCTATTTTTTAAATCACAAATAATTATTTTATATTTTTTGTTGTTTTTTAATTTATTTCTTGAAATCAAATAAACATTTTTCTTAGTAAATTTTTTTAAAAATTCTGTGGCTAAAAATCCTGAACCTCCTGTTACAATGACATTACTCATTTAATTTAAAGTCTTTAATGTTTAAATCTTTTTTTGAAATAACTTTTGGTTTATAAGGCCACTTTATTGAGAAAAACTTATCGTTATATCTAATACTTCTTGCTTGAGATGGTTTATAAAATTCAGACATATAATAAAGAATTTTGGTTTTTTTTTTTAATGTTAAGTATGCGTTAGCAAACCCTTCAGGAACATAAATAGATTTTCCATTTTTTTCGGATAATATTATTTTAATTAACTTTAAATAAGTTTTTGATTTTTTCCTAAGATCTATAGAAATATTAAGTATTGATCCCTGCATACATGTTATAATTTTTTTTTCTTGATTTGGTTTAATTTGATAATGAAACCCTCTTAAAGTAAGTTTTTTATTATTAAATGATATATTTGTTTGTTTGATTTTAAAATTTAGCAATCTTAATTCTTCTCTACAAAAATCTCTGTAAAAATAACCTCTATTGTCCTTGAACTTATTCTTCTTTATTACATAAAGATCTTTAAATTTAGTTTTTTTAATTAACATTTAGAGATTTTATCTTTGGTAGAACAACTATCAATTTTCCTTTGAAACCATTTTTTTTAAGATACCTGATTATCTCTTTTTCAAAGTTCCATGCTAATATTAATATACAATTAAACTTTTTAATAAGTTTTTTTGTTGGACTTAAAATTTTAATATTTGATCCAGCAGTATATAAATTATGTTTCAGTGGATTCTTATCAAAAATAATTTTTAAAATTTTATTGTTTATTTTACAGAAGTTTAAAAGTGTCGAGCTTCTTGCTGATGCTCCATAGCCTGCTATACCACCATCTATCTTAGAAATTTTTTTAATCAATGTTTTTTTATGGTTATGACATTTTTTACTAAAATTATTCCAATAATTTAAAGTATTTATCTTACTTTTGGCTTCTTTAATTTTAAGTTTTTTTAAATCTCTGCTCTCATTAATTTTTTTTTTTGAAATTTCTAATACAATTGAACCACCACTAATTGGACTTTTAAAATAATTTACTGGATATAGTTTATGTTTATTTAATAGCTTCTTGATTGAAAAGTAAGTAAAATAAAATACATGCTCATGATAAATATAATCATAATGTAAATTTTTTGATAAATTTTCTGCATAGTGAAACTCTATATATGCTTTTCCATTTTTTTTTAATATTTCTGAAATTCCACCGATTACACTATTAATATTTTCCACATGCGGAATTACATTTCTACAAATTATAATGTCAGGACTGAAAAAATTTTTTTTTATATTGATTGCATTAATTTTATTAAAAAAAACCGGTATAGTTTTAACTCCATCTTTATTTGCTTTCTTAGCAATATTTTTTGCAGGATCTACACCTAAAACTTCATATTTTTTTTTTTTTAACTCTTTCAAAAAAAAACCATCGTTACTGGCTATTTCTAATACTTTTTGACCTATATTGTGATTTTTCTTTATTTTTCCAACAAAAAAATCTCTATATTTTTTTACCTCTTCTGAGGTGCCTGTCACCCATAAATATTTTGAAAATAAATGTTTGGGACTTACAGTTGCATTAAGTTGCAAAATAGAGCATTTAGAACATCTTACTACGTTTAAAGGTATCCGAGACTGTTTAAAAATTTTTTTCTGTAATGAATTAGCCGGGGGTTGTTTACCCAAATTAATTACCGAATTTAAACTTTCATTTGAGCATACTCTACATTTATTTATAGTTTTATACATATTTAATTAATATACTCTATTTCTTTCTTTGATAGTAAAAACTTTTTAAATTTATTTAAATTATTATTCTTAAGAAAATTTTTTTTTATTTTAAAATCTAAATTATTCCAGTTAAAAACTTTATGCTTATTATTTATATCTAAGAAATCACACTTAAATCCTTTTTTCTCAAAAACATAATTATAAAATAAATTTGCACGCATATTAAATTTGCTATTCATTTTTTTTACTTTTGGCAAATTTAATAAAATTTTTTCATATTCTTTCTTATTTTTAGGATCAATTGTGAAACCTTTATTTTCATACCTATTTTTGCCACAAGTAATGACTGTTTTTTTTAGAACTGCCATTTCTAAACCTGAGGTTCCCCTAACAGTAATTCCAAAATCTGCAAAATTCATCCAAGTTAAAGGGTTTATTTTAGTATCTGGATAAATAAACTTTATATGAGGTGGAATATATTTTATTTCTTGTCTTATGATATCTTCCTCTTTACTAAAACCTTTTTTAAACTCACCTCTATACAAATTTGACGGATGAATTTTTATAAACCAATTTACTTTTGTATTCTTACATGCAATCTTGATTGTTGAAATTAGCCAGTGGGTATAGGAGTCATAAAATTCTTTGCCAAAAAAATATAATGTATCGTGTAATATGTGAGAAAAAATTATACAATTTTTTTTATTATTTTTTTTTTCAATTTTAAAATTAATACTCTTTTTGCATTCTAATAGGTTTACTGAAAAAGGAGCATAATTTCCTGAAAATCTCATTTTAAATATTTTCTTATTTTTATTTATTATTTTAAAATTTGAAATATTACTTATTTTTGACCAAAGTTTACTAGAAATCGATGAATGATGAGAATAAATATTTTTTTTTTTATATTTTTTAATAATAAACGTTCTTTCATCTAAATTTGAGCCAGACCAATGAATAAGGTCTGTTTTTTTTTTCAAAGAAAATAAAAAAAAATGTAAATAATGAAATAGGTTTTTTTCAAAAGTAAAAACAATATTGGTATCTCTGAAAAACTCTTCATTTTTAATAATCTCATATTCTTTTATAAAGTTTAGTATTGTTTTTTTAAGGATAAATTTTTGTATTTTTGAATTGTAATTAATAAACCCAACTTTATGAACTCTACAAAAATTCGATATAATCATCATTCCAACATCAAAACCATCATATTTAAAATTATAAAAATTTTTAAATTCGTTTAAATTATTTATCTTATTTATTAATTCTTTTCTGATTTTTATTTTTTTCTTTTTTAAATCCTCAATTTTAATATTTGAAATTTTCAATTCTTTAAGAATTCTATTAATTAAATTATTTTTATAAGATGTAACAACTTTAAGGCAGTATTTTTCCTCTTTTAATGAATAAAAAATGATTAACCATATATAAAAAAAATATATTTCAAAATTTTCTAAACAAACTAATAAAATACTTTTAGAATTCTTTTTTGAAATTTTTTTGTTTAACTGATTTTTGAAAATTTCTAAATTAAGCTTTTTATTTTGATTATTTAAATTTTGATAATTAAAAAAAAAGTTTAGTATTTTTTTTAAATAAAAAAATAAAAAATAAAATGTTCCTAGTCTATTATCTAACATTTAAAAATTTTCTTTAATTGAATACTTTTAGATTTAAAATATTAATTCAAATATCGCAATGCATTATATTAATTTAGTGACATTTACTTTTAATAATTGTATCAAAATCGTATGATTAATAATTTATAAAAGAATTATGGACAGCTTTAAATTAAATAGAGATATTCAGATTAAAAATCAAGGCAGATTATCCAATAGAAAAAAAGCAATTAGAACAATTAATTTTTTATTAGATACTAATTATATCTATAATTTTGATTGGTTTGGAATTCCTATAATTCAATTCCCATCTGATATGATTGTTTTGCAAGAAATAATTTACAAAACAAAACCAGATATAATTATTGAATGTGGCATAGGCAGAGGTGGTTCTTTAATATTTTATTCATCTTTGTTAAAAATATTAAAAAAAAATTATAAAATTTTTGGTATTGATATTAAGATAGGTAAAAATCGAAAAATAATAAATAATCATTTTTTATCAAAAAATATAAAACTTATAGAAAAATCGTCTATAGACACTGGTATGATAAAAAACTTAGTAAAAAAAATTTCTAAAAAAGATAAAGTGCTTGTTATTTTGGATTCAAATCATTCTCATGATCATGTCTTAAAAGAATTAAATTTATACTCAACTTTAGTAACCAAAAATAGCTATTTAATAGTTCTTGATACTGCTATTGAATTTGTCAATAAAAGACACATTAATAAAGGAAGAGATTTTGGTAAAGGTAATAGTCCACACACAGCAGTAAAAAAATTTATAAAAGAGTCCAAAAGTTTTAAAATTGATAAACTCTATGAAAATAAAGCATACATTTCTTCTGCCTATGATGGTTTCCTAAAAAAAATAAGGTAATTAAAAAATATTTTGAAATCAAAAAAAAAAATAATTTTTAATGTTATAATTCCTACTAAAAATAGGTGTAAAACACTTAGATACACCCTTAAAACTTTGACCAATCAAAATTATAAAAACTTAAGAATAGTTATTTTAGATAATAATAGTAAAGATAATACAAAATCTTTAATTAAGCACTTCAAAGATAAAAGGATTAAATACTTCAATTCAAAAAAAAACTTGTCGATGTCTCAAAATTGGGAGAGATGTTTTAAATATATCAAAACTGGTTATACAACCATTCTAGGTGATGATGACGGTTTTATGCCAAATACTTTCAATAAATTAAATAAAATTCTTTCCAATGAAAACATAAATATTCTGAAGTGGGTTCAACATGATTATTTCTGGAAAAACTTCAAAGATAAAAGCAATTTTGCTAATATAAAATTTTCAAGTAATAAAAAAGAAATTGAAATAATAGAGTCATCGAAAATTTTAAGACAAATATTAGATATGAATTTATCTTATACCGAAAGTCCAATGATATATAATAGCTTTATTAAAACAAAAATTTTAAAAAAAATTAAGAAAGATAAAAAGATATTCTTTTTAAGTGGAATACCTGACGTTTACTCAGGATTATTATTTTTGTTAAAATTTCAATATTTTTATAAACTCAATTCAGCAATAACAATTAACGGTATTTCATCATTCAGTGGAGGTGCATTAATATCAAAAAAAAATAAAAGAAGATCTGATATAGTCAAAAACCATGAGTTAGCAAGAATTAGATTAGTGCCTCCTATACCATCATATTATTTGTCTATTCTAGATCCATTCTTAGCTCTCACAAAAGAATACAGAAAAATCACATCTAAATACCTAATTAATTATTTTCTTTTGAAGTCTCGTGTAATTAGTGAGATTAAAAATGAGCATAAAGCTGATTATAAAATATACCTTAAAGACTTAACGAGTTTTATTAATGATTTAAAAAAAAATTATTCCACTTTCACAAAAATAATTATTTTTTTAAGACTTTTTAGCCCTCAAAAATATTATACAGAAAATACGATTTCAATAAAAGTGCCAAATAATATTGATAATATTTTTCTTGCCAGTCAATATCTTGAAAAAAAAAATACTTATTATTTATCTAATAAAAATAATTTTATTAAAAATGTCCCTATATCAAATAAAATATTGAATTTTTTAAAACAATACAGGCTATATAATATCTTTTATACTATTAAAAATTTAAAAAAAATATTTAATTAATTCTTCTCAAATCAGCCGAATATCTATTAGGAATATTTTCTTTTAAATTCAGAAGTCTATTAGTTTTCGATCCTCTGAAATCTTTTTCTGAAAAGTTTATTTCCTTGAAAAATTTAATTAATTCAATTCCACCTTTTTCTAAATTCCATTGAGGTTTATAATAATCTTTCAATTCATTTAAAATCTTCTTAAAACTTACTTTATATGTCCGAGGGTCAGTTAAGTGTTCCTCAGTGAAAGTAAGTTCACAGCCTGGCACTGCTCTTTGTGCTGCTTCTGCCATCTCTCTTACTGTATAATTGCCATTTTTAATTCCAACGTTATATGCTTTTCCTGAAATTATTTCTTTTGAAGCCTCAACCCCTGAAATTATTGCAGAGCAAACGTCCTTGACATGAACGACGGGTCTCCAAGGAGTTCCATCACTTTTAATCTCAATTTTTCCTGTAGTATAAGCGCATGCGACTAAATTATTAAAAACTATATCACATCTCAATCTTGGACTTACACCAAAAACAGTGGAGGGTCTAAAACTTACCACTGTAAATTCAGCTGAATTTAATTTAAATAATTCTTGTTCTGCTCGCCATTTTGTTTTTGCATACTCTGTTACAGGATTTTTCTCACTTTGATCTTCATCTAGTTCTGTATCAGTAGTTGAAATACCATACATACTTTGAGACGAAACATAAATAAATCTTTTTACATCTTTTTTTTTACATATATTTGCTAGTTTAATAGTCGACTCATAGTTAATTTGATTGGTTACATTTTTATCGAATTCACCAAGGGGGTCATTTGATAATGCTGAAAGATGAATTACTGTATCTACCTCATTGATATCATTTTCATTAATATCTCTAATATCTTTTTTAATTTGTTTGATATTTTGTTTATGCACTTGTATTAAATTAGAATTTTCAAAATAACCAATATCATATCCCTCAACAAAATATTTCTTTTCTAACAAAATATCTGTGAGCACAGATCCTATATAACCTAAATTACCCGTAACTAAAATTTTCATTTACTTATATATTTTTTAACCTATAAATTATTTGATTTTTCTAATTTATTTTATGACAAAAATAAACTTTATAAATAGTGTAAAGAATAACTTATCCCATGTTAACTTAAATTTAATTAATCTTGCAACAAAAAAAATTTTAAAGGTAAAGGGTAAAAATAAAGTAATTTTAGCTGGTAATGGTGCTAGCTCATCAATTTCTAGTCATGCTTCTATTGATTTGACAAAAGCAGCTGGAACTCGAGCCATAAACTTCAATGAGGCAAATTTATTAACATGTTTTTCCAATGATTATGGATATGAAAATTGGATATTAAAAGCTTTAGAATTTTATTCAATACCAGGTGATTTATTAATATTAATTAGTTCAAGTGGTAAATCAAAAAATATACTTAAGGCTGCAAAAATTGCCAAAAAATTAAAACTTGGACTTGTAACTTTTTCAGGATTCTCAAAATCGAATCCTCTCTTAAAGCTAGGCGATATTAATTTTCATGTAAATTCAAAAAATTATAATGTAGTAGAGTCCACACATCTTGTTATTATTTTACAAATTATAGAAAATATTATTAATTTAAGAAAAAAATGAAAAACTTTTCAAATCAAATTAAAAAAGATTTTGAAGAAAATGGATATGTAGTTATTAAAAATTTTTTTTCAAAAAAAATAATTTCGAATGCCAAAAAAGAGATTTATTTTTGTTCAAAGGCCCTAATGAATAAAAAAAACAAAACTAAATTTAGTGCAAAAAATTTTGATTTTTTTATAAAACAATCGTTAAAGATCAATCCAAAATTTTCTTCAAAATTTTATGATATTTCAAAAAAGTTTTTATCTATGCATGATTTTGTTTTTAATCAAAAAACTATTCTTTTAGCAAAATTTTTATTAAAAACAAAAAATATTGGAATTTTAAATAGAGCCTATGGTTATAGGATGGATAAACCGAATGACAAAAAGTTTTTAACTCAATTACATCAAGATTATATTCAAAACTTAGGCTCCCCAGAGGGTCTTGTGTTTTATAATTCGTTAAAAAATGTAAAAAATGTAAATGGACCAGTAATTATTTATGAAGGTTCTCATAAACTTGGCTTACTAAATACAAAAATAAGTAAAAGTAAGTTTAGCAAGAGTAGATCTTATATCTTGGATATTTCTAATTCAAACCTCAAAAAATTTAAAAAAGTAAAACTTTTAATCAAAGAGGGTGATTTAGCTGTTTTTGATTTTTTACTTCTCCATCATAGTTCTTTCAATCATTCTAAGGAAATAAGATGGTCGATGGTTTCAAGATTTTTTAGTTTTGATTCACAAATAGGAAAACAAAAAATGTTCCCTGGGGGTTTGCAGGAGTCGAATAAATTTGAGGATATTCACCCTGAAAAGACTATATTATATTAAATGATGCAAGTTACAAAATATATAATTGAATTTTTAATTAGTAAAAAGATAAAAACTATACCAGTCTACCAAGGTGGTGCTGTAATGAATTTTATTGATGAAATTGGAAGACATCCCAAATTAAATTATGTTGTTCCTTATCATGAACAAGCGTTATCCATGCAAGTTGATACTATGGCGAGACTTGATGGTTTTGCTGCCGGATTTGCGACAAGTGGGCCAGGAGCCACAAATCTTCTTACAGGAGTGTGTTCAGCATTTTATGACTCAATTCCATGTTTTTATTTTACGGGACAGGTCGGCCAAATTCATTTGAAAAAAAATAGAGGAGTTAGACAACTTGGATTTCAAGAAACTGATGTAGTTGAGGTATTTAAACCAATAACCAAATATGCAACTCAAATTAATGATGCTTCAAAAGTAAGGTATGAGCTTGAAAAAGGATACGAGCTTGCAATGTCTGGAAGGCCAGGTCCAGTAATTTTTGATATCCCCTTTAATATTCAAAGAACAACAGTTAATCCAAAAAAACTTTTAAGCTTTAAACCAAAGAAAGAAAAAATTTCACAATTAAATATCAACAAGATTAAAAATTTAAAAAAAGAAATTAACAAAGCAAAAAAACCGCTTATTTTAGTTGGTGGTGGAGTTAAAAGAGCAAATCAAGAGAGACAGTTTTTACGGTTTGTAAAAAAATATAAAATTCCTTTTGTTACTACATGGATGTCTCAACACATAACATCATATGACGAAGAACTTTACTTTGGTTCAATTGGAAAAAACGGGCATAGATCTGCTAATCATTTAACCTCAAAATGTGATTTGCTTATATGTATTGGGCAAAGATTTGGAGTAAAAAATATTTTTGGTGAATTTGGAAAAAAAGCTAAAATAATTGCAATCGATATTGATAAGAATGAACTGAACAACGGCCTGGTAAAACCAAATGTTGCTATTGAAATTTTAATTCAAGATTTATTTTTAGAATTAAGTAAAAATCTAAAAATAAATAAAGTTAATAAAAGTTGGATCAGTGAATGTAAGATAGCTAAAGAAAATTTATTTAAAATTTTAATATTTAATAAAAATAGTTCAGAAAGAAAAAGATTTATTAGTGTTTATAAATTTTTTGATATCATTTCAAAAACAATAAATAAAAATAGCTTAATTTTTCCTGATGCAGGTGCTAATCAAGTTTGGTTTTTTCAATCATTTTTGCAAAAAAAGGAACAAATTATTATAAACCATACAGGTCATTCACCAATGGGACACTCAATAGCAGCTTCAATAGGAGGTCATTACTCAAAAAAGTCAAAAAATAAAAAGTTAATTGCTTTTACAGGTGATGGTGGTTTCATGATGAATGTTCAAGAGTTAGAACATATCAAAAATCACAAAATTCCAGTTAAAATAATAGTTTTAGATAACAGATCCCTAGGTAATACGAAATTGGGGACCTTACTTGCTTTTAATGGCAGAACTCATGGAAATGATAAAAAAAATGGATACTTTCCACCAAATATAAAAAAAATTTCTCAGGGATTTGGAATAAATTATCATGAATTTTATAATGGTACAGATATTAAGCTAATTAAAAGATTTAAAAAATTTCTAAAAGAAAAAGGACCAGGTATTTTTAGAGTTCATCTTTCCGAAACTCAAAATGTTGCTGAACTTCACGTTTTGACAGATAATAAAAATAAAGATTATTTTATTTAATCCAAAAAAATTTTTTACTTTTATTTTTTTTTAATCTCAAATCAAAATCATTTTTTCTTCTGGGTATAAGATGGAAATGACAATGATTTATGGTTTGACCAGCATATTTACCAAAATTTACACCGAGGTTAAAACCTTTTATTGATTTATCTTTGGCTAAGAATTTTTTTTTTAGTTTTAATATTAATAAAAATAACTCTTTTAGTTCATTATTACTAATTTCAAAAAAGGATTTAAAATGTCTATAAGGAATTATAATCGTATGATGTTTTGTAACTGGATTTTGGTCATAAATTGCAAAAACAGTTTTTGATTTTTTTATAATTCTTTTAAAAATTTTTTTTTTGCAAAATTCACAATTCATATTTAATCTTTAAAAATTTTTTTCAGTGCATAAATCAAGCCAATTGAGCTATTAGTACTGGTCAGCTGCACGCATTACTGCGCTTCCACATCCAGCCTATCAACGT
>MDSV01050898.1_pt1 | contig 10799 bp, 12 predicted proteins | sample 810851 | NCBI WGS metagenome assembly MDSV01 (sample SAMN05326640, study PRJNA326480) | marine metagenome | isolation source: seawater | place: Atlantic Ocean: North East | collected 2012 | reverse complement strand
TTCCAATTCCTGATGGACCTAATAAACAAATAATTTCACCTTCATGTTCTATATTTAAAGTGACATTATTAACTTTATTTTTTTTGCTTGCAGCAAAAGTGACACCCTGTATTTCTAAAAAGTTTTGAGTCATAAAATTTATTATTTATCGGATAATATATATTTCGAAACAAATAAAATAAAGATACTAGCCATTAAAATAAGAAATAAAGATGGTGCTGCAGCTGCTTCTAAAAGATCCTGTGATGCGTAAATATACGCAGTTGTAGCAAAAGTTTCAAAATTAAATGGTCGAAGAATTAATGTTATTGGCAATTCTTTTATTATTTCAATTCCGATTAGTATACTAATTAATAAAACACTGTTTTTAAGATATGGAATATGAACCTTGGTAAATGTTTTAAATTTTGAATAACCTAAAAGGTAAGCGCTTTCATCCATTGATTGATTAATTTTTAAATACCCTGATTTAATACCATTAGAAGATAAAGCAAAAAATCTTACAAAGTAAACTATCACTAATCCGAACACAGATCCTATGAACAGTGATTTTAAATTAATAAGTACAAAACTGTCCAAATAAGAAACTAGAGTTATAAAAGCTACTGCAAGAATTACTCCTGGTATAGCATACCCAGAAACAGAAAAGCCTGTCAAAACTTCAAGAAATTTACTTTTGGTGACTCTATTTCCATAATTTGCAATAAATGAAAAAAGTATCATTAAAACGCAAGAAAGTAATACTAATAAAAGAGTATTAAAGCCTATATTCCAAAAGTTCAGGTCCTGTAAATATTTTGGAAATTTAAAAGTCCAGTAAATCATCTGAGAAATAGGAAAAATAAAACTACAAAAAAATAATATGCTACAAAAGCTAACAGCATAAAAAGATTTTATTCCTTTGAGTTTAATTCTTGGTCTATTTACAAAACCTCCTCTTGATGGAGAGTGATATCTAGCTCTTTTTCTCGAAAAATTTTCAATAAAAAATAAAAATAAAATAAATAATAATAATATAAATGACAATTGGTTTGCTGAAGCTAAATCATCAAAAGCAATCCAGGCATTGTAAATTGCAGTAGTCAGTGTTGATATGCTGAAAAAAGAAACAGTTCCAAAGTCAGATAATGTTTCCATTGCTACTAAAGACAAACCTACTACTATTGCTGGTCTTGCCGAAGGAAGAATAATTTTTAAGAAAGTTTTTCTTGATGACAATCCTAGATTTCTTCCCACATCTATTAGGTTTTGAGATTGATAATAAAACGAAGCTCTAGTCAAAACATATACGTAACCAAATAATGAAAAAGATATAGATAATATTGAACCAAATAGACCGTCTACTTTTGGAATATAAGAATTGTATTCATGGGCCCCAAAAAAATAAGTTAGGATAGAAAAAGCTGTACCATAATTTTCAAAAAAAGCTGTAAGTGAATATGCGTATATATAAGCAGGTACTGCAAATGATAATATAAGTGCCCACTTAAAGAAATTTACCCCAGGAAAATCGTAAAAAGAAATACAATACGCCGAACCAACACCAAATAAGAATGTTAAAAATAAAACTCCAGTTAAAAGGAATATAGAATTTGAGATATATTTTAGTAAAAATGTATCTTTTAAAAGAGAAAAATAATCTGTAGTAGTTTCAAAAAAACCGAAAAAAACTGTAACTATAGGTAGAGCAACTAATAACGAAATTAAGAATGAGCCTATATACCAAAAGTTAATTCTGTTTATAAACATTAATTTTTATTTTCAAAAATTGAATTAACAATCTTTTTTATCTCGTTTATTTTAATCTCATTTAATGATCTGTTATTAATTTTTTTATTTATTTTTGCTACTTCTTTTAAACATGGTGTGCAACCAGTTGAAGATTTATTTAAATCAATTAAGGGCTTGTTTAAATATAATTTCCTCACTGATGCACACCTCTTTTTTTATGGGGTATTCCTATTCCCAACCCGCTTCTGTCATTATTTTCAATGCAGCAGCCTGATTTTTTCCATATTTTGATACTTTAGTTTTTAAGTCTTGCTTAAATCCAAGACCAAACTGAGCTATCAAATTGTTTGGTTCGACACCTTCAATCATTGGGTATTCGAATGTGTTATTAACAATATGCTGCTGAGCTTCTTTTGTTAATAAAAACTCTAGTAGTTTAATTGCATTAGCCTTATTAGGAGCATGTTTTAATACTCCGCCCCCGCTAATGTTCATGTGAGTTCCTCTTCCATCTTGATTTGGAAAAAAAGGTTTAACTTTTTTTGCCGCAGCTTGTTGCTCTGGTCCTTTTTTACCTGAAAGCATTAGAGCTATATAATATGTATTAGCAACAGCGAATTCTGCTTCACCAGCCGCAACTGCTAAAATTTGTGCCCTATCATTGCCTTTTGGTTTTCTAGCCATGTTGTCTACCATTCCTTTTGCCCATTCTGCAGTTTTCTTTTTACCGTTGTTTGCAATTAATGATGCGACAAGAGACTGATTATATACATTACTAGATTTTCTGATCACAACTTTTCCTTTATACTTAGAATCAGCTAAATCTTCGTAGCTTAAATTATTTGGTGGGTTTGTACGCGATGGATTATAATAAATCACACGCGCTCTTTTAGCTATACCAAACCAATAAGGTGATCTGAAGTTAGATGGTATCGCTGATTTCAAAGCTTTAGAACCTGCTTTTTGAAACATTCCTTTTTCTTGAAACGCGCCTAATCTTCCAGCATCGGCAGTTATGTATAGATCGGCTACACAGTCTTTGCCTTCCTCGATAATTCTTTTTTGAAGAGCTTTATCTTTACCAGCTACTACATTTACTTTAATTCCAGTTTTTGAAGTAAACTTTTCATACAATTGAACGTCAGAATCGTAGTGTCTCGCACTAAAAATATTAACCTCATTTGCATTAGAAGTTCCAAAAAAACTAAAAAAAATTGATATTATTAATATTATTTTCTTCATTTTTTTTTCCTTTTTTTGTTAGCTTAATAATTAAATCGTAGCTTGTAATGATAATGATTATTAATTGCAATGATAATGATTATCATTATCAATATGCCGCACTAAATGCAACTAAAAAGTGTATAGGAGCTTAAGTTATCTATGTATATGCTGAGTTGTATAGGAATTATATGGCAAGGGAAAAAAACTCAATACTTTTATCTGACGTGTCTATTGAAGGTGATTTAGTAGAAAAAGATAAGATTATAATAGATGCAAAGATCAATGGAGATATTAAGGCTAATGAAATTGAAACTCACTCAAATTCTAATATTAAAGGAAATATAAAATCAAAAAATACTTCTTTGGGTGGTAAGCTTAGAGGAAACGTAAACTCTGATAAAATTAATATAAAAAAGACAGCGGATATTAATGGTGTTTTAAATCAAAAATCATTATCTATTGAAGACGGCGCTGTTCTAAAAATAAAAACTGAAACCCATAAATAAATACTAAAATTCCCATTTTTTTATTTTACTATATAAGAAATTTCTAAATGCTATTATTCTAGCAACATTTTTAAGAGATTGAGGATAAACAAAATAAGATTCTGTTTTGGGTCCTACAATATTAGGAAGGACTCTGACAATATTTGGTACAGAAGCGGTTATATAATCAGGAAGCGCTGCTAAACCTACTCCACTTTGTACAGCTAGTAGTAAACCATAAACACTGTTTACCTTCATGATAGCTTTTCTTTTTTTATTATCTTTAATACCTAATTTCAAAGCCCAGTCAGGATTAAAAACTGGAGAAGGGGCTCCCTTACCATAAGAAATAAATTGATGTTTATTAAGTTCAGATAAATTTTTAGGATGACCATGTTCCTGTAAATATTTTGTAGAACCATAAATATGATAATTAATATCAGTTAATTTTTTTTGTATATAGTTTAATTGCTTAGGTCTTCTCATCCAAATACCAATATCAGCTTGACGTGTACTTAGATTTAATTCTTTGTCGTCAAAAATTAATTCAACTTCAATTTCAGGATTGAGCTTCATAAATTCTTGAATTTTAGGTGTTAGCCAAGTTGTGCCAAAACTAACTACTGTCGTTACTGTTAATTTCCCACTAGGCTTATTTTTTTTATCCATCAAGGTTGACTCTACATCCTTTAATTTTGTAATAACCTCTTGTGCAGTTTTAAAAAGATATTCACCATTTTCAGTTAAAGATAAACCTCTAGCATGCCGCTCGAACAATTGTGTTTTTAATTCTTTTTCAAGAGATTGAATTTGTCTACTAATTGCAGATTGGCTTAAGTTTAGATTATAAGTAGACTTAGTAAAATTTCCCGCTTCAGCAACGGCATAAAATATTTTTAATTTATCCCAATTCATATTTTATTTTTTTAAATCTAACAAAACCCTTCCCGCTATTTCACCTTTAAGAATTTTAGGGAAAATATTTAATAATTCTTCAAGATTTACTGAGGTTGTATATTTTTCTAGAAGATTAAAATCTATTAGATTAGATACTTGTGACCAAATAAATTCTCTTCTTTTTTTGCTGATCATCACTGAGTCTATTCCCCAAAGTTTTACACCTCTAATAATAAAAGGCATTACTGTGGTATTAAGTTTATAGTCAGCTGCTAATCCACATGCCGCAACGATTCCGTTAGGTTTTGTATGCGAAATTGCTTTTGCTAATATTTTACCTCCAACAGTATCTACAACCCCGTCCCATAGTCCTTTATCTAAAGGCCTACTTTCGACGTCTAATTCTTTTCTATCCATTATTTTTGATGCACCTAGTTTTTTCAAAAAATCTTCTTTATCTTTTTTTCCTGTAAGCGCTGTGACTTTGTATCCCATTTTGGATAAAACCATAACAGCCATACATCCAACACCGCCTGTGGCGCCCGTGACTAATACATCATTTACCTTTTCACCTAAAAGTAATTCTTCCCTGGCTTTTATTGCGAAAGCACAAAGCAAAGATGTAAACCCTGCTGTTCCTAAAATCATTGCATTTTTATTTGAAATTGATTTTGGTTTTTTTACTAGCAATTCACTCTTAACTTTTACAAATTCTGAAAATCCGCCTGGATAAATTTCTCCTACTCGACTACCCGTTAAAATTACATCCTCACCAGATTTAAAATCTGGACTTTCACTATCAACAACTTTTCCTGAAAAATCGACACCTGGTATATGAGGATATTCTTTAACAAGTTTGCCGCCATTTTTTAAAATCAATGCATCTTTATAATTTAATCCCGAATAATCAATTTTCACTAAAACATTTCCTGTTTTAAAGAAACTCCTATTCAGAGTTTTGATTTCTCTAGAAAACTGGTCGCCAGACTGGTTTATTACTATAGCTTTAAACTTATCGCTCATGATTTGAAGACTTATATAATATTAACTGTTAAGTATTAATCTTTGTTAATATATCTCAAATATCGATTTTGAAAACTTAAATCGTCTTTGAATGAACCGAGAAAATAATTGGTGACAGTAGTAGTTTTTTCCTTTTTTACACCCCTGTTTGTCATACAATGGTGTGCAGCATCTATCGTCACTGCAACTCCTCTTGGTTGTAAAACGTTCATTATAGTTTTAGCAATTTGCATTGTTAAACGCTCTTGCGTTTGTAATCTTTTGGAAAAAGCTTCAACAACTCTTGCTAATTTACTTAATCCTACAACATTCTTGGAGGGTATATAAGCAACATGCGCTACTCCAATAATTGGTGCCATATGATGCTCGCAATGGCTCCTTACACTAATATTTTTTTCTATTACCATATCGTCATAACCATCAACTTCTGTAAAAGTTTTTGATAGATATTTTTCTGGGGACTCATTGTATCCCCCAAAATATTCCTTGTAGGCCTTTATTACTCTTGAAGGGGTGGATAATAAACCTTCACGATTAGGATCTTCACCTAACCATTCAATAATAGTTCGAATAGCTTCCTCAGCTTTTTCGTCTGAAATTCTGCTTTTTGTATCTAATAATTTATCTTTGTTTCTAACTAGTTTCATATTAATAGCTTCGCTACTGTTTTATCTATATAATGATAATTATGTTTAAAAAAAGAGATAATATTAAAGAAGTTGAAGAAGGCAAGTATTTATCACCAAAATTTGATGAAAATGGGCTAATTCCTGTAGTTACCACTGATTATAAGACGGGAGGCATTTTGATGCATGGCTACATGAATTATGAGGCTTTTAAAAAAACAATTGAAACAAAAGAAGCTCATTACTGGAGCCGCTCTAGGAAAAAAATATGGCACAAGGGCCAAGTAAGTGGGTTCGTCCAAAAAGTGAAGGAAATAAAAGTTGATGACGACCAAGATTCCGTTTGGATGTCTGTAGATATTGGTGGTGGTGCGAGTTGCCATGTAGGTTATCGCTCATGTTTTTACCGATCAATACCTTTGGGCAAAATTAATAATGAAGAAAAGTTAGAAATGAAATTTACAGAGAAAAAGAAATTTTTTGATCCAAAAAAAGTTTATAAAGATGAACCTAATCCCACAAAATTATAATGAATAAAGAAGATTTTCAAAAAAATGTTTTAGGTGAAAAGCTTGAAGATTGTTCCATGAATCCTTTAACGGGGTGGTTTAGGGATGGATGTTGTAATACAGACGAAATTGATCATGGGGTTCACACTGTGTGTGCTAAAGTGACTACAGAATTTTTAGAATGGGCAAAGAAGGAGGGTAATGATTTGATTACACCAAATACTGAATTTGGTTTTCCTGGGTTAAAAGATGGAGATTGTTGGTGTGTTTGTGCATCTACTTACGCCATGTCAATAAAATCAGGAACTGCTTGTAAAATTTTTTTGAAAAGAACAAATTATAAAACTCTTGAAATAATACCAATAGAAAAACTAAAAAAATACGCTCTCGATCTTTCTTGATTTTTTTTACATATTTCCATATTTAGGTCCTCCTCCACCTTCTGGAACCACCCAGGTAATATTTTGAGACGGTTCTTTAATATCACAAGTTTTACAATGAATACAATTTTGTGAATTAATAACAAATTTTTCGTTTTGAATCTCATAAACTCCTACAGGGCAATATCTTTGTGCTGGCTCATCATATTTTTTCAAAGTAAAATTAATCGGCAAGTTAGAATCTTTTAATTTAAGATGTACGGGTTGATTTTCTACATGGTTTGTTCCTGTTAAATAAACAGAACTAGTTTTATCAAATGTAAGGATACCATCGGGCTTTGGATATTCTATTTTACTCATTTCATTTGCGGATTTCAGAACTTCGTGATCCGCATGCTTATGTTTTAAAGTAAATGGTAATTTTCCTCTGAATAATATTTGATCCAATCCAGTAAAAATAATTCCTAAAATTATACCCCAACTAAAGCTTGGTTTTACATTTCTAGCAGCATAAAGTTCTTTATATATCCAGCTTTTTTTGAATTTTTCTTCATAAATTGATAAGTCCTGTTTATTTTTAAAATTTTCAATTATTGCTTCTGCAGCAATAATTCCGCTCTTCATTGCTGTATGAGAACCTTTAATTTTAGGCATATTTAAAGTTCCAGCATCACACCCAATTAATAACGCACCGGGCATATACATTTTTGGTAAACTTTGAATACCACCTTCAATTAATGCTCTAGCTCCAAATGCAATTCTCTTTCCTCCTTCTAATATTTTTTTAATATCTTTATGAGTTTTAAATCTTTGAAATTCATCGAAAGGTGACAGATGTGGATTCTTATAATCAAGACCAATTACGTACCCAATATAAATCTGCTTCTTTTCTGCATGATAAACAAAGCTTCCACCATAAGTTTTATTATCTAGTGGCCAGCCAACTGTGTGCATAACTAGACCTTCTTGATGTTGTTGATCGCTCACTTCCCAAATTTCTTTAAAGCCAATACCATATTGTTGGGGGTTTTTTCCTGAATCTAAATTGTATTTTTTAATAATTTCTTTACCTAAGTGACCTCTGCAACCTTCTGCAAAAACTGTGACTTTTGCATGAAGTTCCATTCCTTCTTGATAACCATCTTTTTTATTACCTTCTTTATCAAGACCCATATCCAAAGTAGCTACTCCTTTTATAGATCCCTTTTCATCGTAAAGAACCTCGCTAGCTGGAAATCCTGGAAATATTTCTACTCCTAATTTTTCTGCTTGTTCTGCTAACCAACGACAGAAGTTTGCGAGACTAATAATATAATTTCTGTGATTTTTTTGTACTGAAGGTAAAAGCCAAGTTGGCCAACTCAATGATTTATTTTTTCCTAAAAATAGAAATTTTTCCTTTGAAACTTTTGTTTTAACTGGGGCGCCTTCTTCTCTCCATTTGGGCAATAGTTCATCCAGTGCTCTTGTTTCAAATACATTTCCACTTAAAATATGCGCTCCTACTTCAGATCCTTTTTCTAAAATGCAAACACTTAGATTTGGATCTAATTGCTTAAGTTTAATTGCGGTAGATAGGCCCGCTGGACCTGCCCCAACAATTACAACATCATATTCCATCGCTTCTCTAGGCATACGGCGACTATATCAAACTTTTTATTTTTGAATAGTATTGAGTTTATTTAGTTCTTCTAAAAATTGAGGCAATGCTTCAAATAGATCGGCTTCTAATCCATAATCAGCAACACTAAAGATAGGGGCTTCTCCATCTTTATTTATAGCAACTATAATTTTACTTTCTTTCATTCCAGCTAAATGTTGAATTGCTCCAGAAATACCAACAGCAATATATAAGTCAGGAACAACGACCTTGCCTGTTTGTCCCACTTGATGATCATTACTAATGTACCCTGCGTCAACTGCCGCTCTTGATGCTCCAACTGCAGCATTTAATTTATCAGCGATAGCTGTAATTAATTTAAAATTTTCTGATTTTTGCATTCCTCTACCACCTGAAATTACTACTCTTGCTGTACCTAGTTCTGGTCTTTCTGATTTTACTTCTTCTCTCTTAATAAATTTTATTAAAGAAAAAGATTCACCTGCTTCTCCTTTAACTATCTCTGCTGAACCTCCAGTTGAAGGAGCCGGATCAAAAGAGGTAGGTCGAATCGTAATACATTTTTTTTTATCCAAACTTTTTACTGTAGCAAAGGCATTTCCTGCGTAGATAGGTCTTAAAAAAGTTTCTGGAGAAATGACTTTAATTATATCACTTACTTGTGAAGTGTCTAGTAAAGCAGCTACTCTAGGCATTAAATTCTTTCCAAATGTATTTGCTGAACAAACTATATGGGAATAATCTTTTGCATATTTAACAATTATTGATGTGAAATTTTCAGCTAAATAATTTTCATAAATAGAATCATCTATATTAATAACTTTTTTTACTAGTGGAACTGCTGATATAGATTTTGCTACTTCATCAGTTTTATTTCCTATAACTAAAACATGTAAGTCCTTATCAATTTGAGAGGCAGCAGTTATAGCGTTCAAAGTAAATGATTTTACTTCTTTATTATTGTGTTCAGCAATCAATAGTGTTGGCATTAAATTACCTTTGCTTCGTTTTTTAATTTTTGAACTAATTCTGCAACACTTGATACTTTAATTCCAGCTTTTCTTTTTGGTGGTTCTTCAACTTTTGTTTGTTCTATTCTTGGTTTTATATCAATTCCCATATCTGCAATATTAATTTGTTCTAAAGGTTTTTTCTTAGCTTTCATTATGTTCGGTAATGATGCATATCTTGGTTCGTTTAATCTTAAATCACATGTGACTACTGCTGGAAAGTTAACTTCGATTGTTTCTAATCCTTCGTCAACTTCTCTAGTGACTTCTAATGACTTATCTTTAACAATAATTTTTGAAGCAAAAGTTGCTTGTGGCCAATTTAATAACGCTGCCAACATCTGACCAGTTTGGTTACAGTCATCATCAATAGCCTGTTTGCCCATGAAAACAAGGTCTGGTTTTTCTTTTTCTATAACTTTTTTAAGAATTTTTGATACTGCCAAAGGTTCTATAGCGCTATCCACTTTTACATGAATTCCTCTATCCGCACCCACCGCCAGAGCTTTTCGTAATGTTTCTTGTGCTTTATCTCCTCCAATTGTAATTGCTACTATTTCTTTTGCCTTTCCAGACTCTCTTATTTTTACTGCTTCCTCAATGGCATTATCATCCGGTGGATTAGTGGACATTTTTACGTTATCAGTAACTACACCTGTGTTATCTTCTTTAACTCTAATTTGAACGTTGTAATCAATTACTCTTTTTACCGCGACTAATATTTTCATTATGCTCTTAATAGTTTGTTTTCTGGATCATATGGACTTTCTTCCAGAATTGTAGCGTCATGCATTTTACCCAAAATATCAATTTTTAATTTTTGACCTGTTGTCGCAAGTTCTGGTTTTACCATCCCCAAAGCTATTGATTTATTCAGTCTAAATCCAAAATCACCGCCTGTTGCCCTACCAACAACTTTATTGTTTTGATATATAGGATTGTTTCCAAGAACGTCTGCATCAGTCACATTTTTTATTTCAAGTGTTACCAATTTGTTTTGAAAACCTTTTTCTCTCCACTTATTCAAGGCTTCCAAACCAATAAATTTTCCTTTATTTGGATGTACAAATCTTTCTAAGCCAGATTCATAGGGAGAATATTCAATAGATAACTCTGTTCCTACTAATTTATATGACTTTTCAACCCTTAAACTGTTCATGGCTCTTATCCCATAAGGTTTCAAACCTAAGTCTTTTCCAGCTTCCATTAACTTATCAAATATATGATTTTGATATTCCATAGGATGATGAAGTTCCCATCCTAATTCACCTACGAAATTTACTCTCATTGCGT
>MDSV01239318.1_pt1 | contig 10800 bp, 8 predicted proteins | sample 810851 | NCBI WGS metagenome assembly MDSV01 (sample SAMN05326640, study PRJNA326480) | marine metagenome | isolation source: seawater | place: Atlantic Ocean: North East | collected 2012 | reverse complement strand
TTCATAGTAATCAAATATTGGTTCATTTCCTCCATAAAGCTGTATCCAATTTCGTGATCTTCTAGAATATTTATGAATAACCTCCCGAGTTTTTTCGTATATTTCTTGATTATCAATAAATATACGATCTATGTCTTCTGTTAGATAATCTCTTACAACTCTTTCGGCTAGACTAGGTTCTGTATATAAAGCACAAGGAGCTTTATCATTTTTAATTTTTTGATCTAAATCCTTCCATACTTCAAATAATGTTCTTGCATCTCTTGTAAAGCTAGTTTTTCTTGCTCCCGAACCGGCTGTTCGGACTATTAAGCCAATACCTTTAGGAACAGGTAATCTAGATAATATCTTTTTAAGCCTTCCGCGCTCTTTAATATTATCAATTTTTCTTGATATACCAGTCATGTTGAGTCCAGGCATCATTACCAAGAAGCGACCAGGAATACTTATATTAGCAGTTACTCTTGGTCCTTTTGTTCCTATTGCATCTTTTGTGACCTGAACAACAATATCGGATCCAATCGGAAAAATTTTAGCCATATCACCGGGTTTATAGCGCTTTCTCTTATGTCGAGATTTTTTTACCTTTACTCCTTCCTCTCTCTCAAGCCTTGATGCGTCATCTACAATCATATCCCAGTAGTGAATAAAGGCATTTTTCTTTAATCCTATATCTACAAATGCTGCTTGTAATCCATCTTCAAGATTTTGTATTTTTCCTTTAAAAACACTTCCTACTATCCGATTATCTTCTTTTCTTTCTAATAAAAAGTTATCTAATTTCTTATTTTCCAGGATAGCTACCCGTGTTTCTAATGGTTCTATATTAATAATGATTTCTTTTTTATTATCGTTTTGAAATGTTTTTATTTTATTTAACATAATTTCTCCAATTAGCGTATTTCTCTACGCTGGTAAATACTTTGAATTAATCCTAATGCAGCTAAGGTACTAATCATAAAAGAACCTCCGTAGCTCATTAGAGGTAGTGGCAATCCAGTAATGGGTAGTAAACCAATAGTCATAGCAATATTTACAAAAATATGACTAAAGAATAATACGCTTAAACCTAAAGCGATCATTCTTCCAAACTCATCAATTGCTCTCCATGCTGATCTAAGACAACGAGCAATTAGAATTACATATAATGACAAGATCATAAGACTTCCCACGAAGCCGCTTTCTTCAGCAATAACACAAAAGATAAAATCAGTTGGTGCAACTGTTCTTGGAAGAAAACCAAGCATATTCTGAGTTCCCTTAAGATAACCTTTTCCACGTAAACCGCCAGACCCAACAGCAACTTGAGCTTGAAGCTTATTCCACCCCGCATCTGAATTAGCATAATCATCAGAAAGAAATACTCTTATTCTATCTTTTTGATAAGTTTCCATTATTGGCAATTCAGGCAGTATTCTTTTTGTAGAGAATACATCTGAATTATTTACTGGTTTCTCATACTTTATCCATAGACATATAATTATTGTTAATATAATTAATATAGTAGTAGTAGAAATTATAAGTCTTCTTTTTATTCCTGCATAAAGTAGTATTGTTATTCCTGCTGGAATTAACATTATTGCAGAGCTAAGGTCTGGTTCAAGTGCTATTAATATCATCGGAAATAATATAATTATAATAGTTAGCACAAATGTTTTTAATGAATCTAAATCTCGATCTGGTGCTGCAACATAGGAAGATAAGAATATTATTGCAGCTGGTTTTGCAAATTCTGATGGCTGAATTGTAAGAGAGGATATCGATATCCAACGATGAGCACCATTAACTTCTGGAAAGAAAAATACTATGACTAATAGCGCAATAGATAATAAAAAGATTACTCCTGCCCATCTTATAAGTTTTCTATAATTTAGCCATGAAGTAAATAGATATAAAATCAATCCAATACCAGAGAAGATCAATTGCCTTAACCATATAGAACCCGTTTCTCCAGGAGCTTGAAATTGAGCACTAAAAATAAAAACTACACTAATAGATACTAATATTAATATTGTAATATTAAGAACCCAGTCCATTTTATTTGGAGCCAAACCATTCATTATAGAGCTTCTTTCAGTGTTTGATCGTAATTAAATAATTTAGTATAAAGGTAGGCTAGTTTAGGAGCTATTGTCTTTCCACCAGAAACACCATCCTCAACAATCATAGCAATAGCATACTTTGGTGATTCCGATGGAGCATATGAAATCATCCATGCATAGACATGATCAGTAATTTTATTTCCAGTTTTTTTTCTATATTGAGCAGAACCAGTTTTTCCTGAAATCTCAATTTCATTAATTCTAGCATTTGCTCCACTACCGTCTGGATGCATTATGACATCTCTCATAGCCAACTGAATTTTATCTAGTGCTGTTTTATCTATATCAATATTACGAATTAATCTAATCGGGAAATCTTCATATTCTTGAAGCGGACTCTCTCGAAAAGACTTTATTAATCTAGGACGATACAGCTTTCCTTTATTTGCTATAGCAGCACTAACCATGGCCATCTGAAGTGGACTTGTTAAAATTTGCCCTTGACCAATAGACATATTGCATAAATCAATATTATTTTTTGATTCAGAGGGAAGGTTTCCATATTTTATATTTTTCTGCTTCTCAGGGTATTTTAAATCAGGAAATAATCCTGCATATTGACCAAGTCCAAATGATTTAGCCATTTTATAGATTGGGTCATAACCTATTTTCTGTGCTATTTCAAACATATATATATTGCATGAATGCATTAATGCATCATGTAAGTCTATTTCTCCCAGACTTATCCCTTGAGTATGCATCCAGCATTTCATATTTCTTCCAGAAACCTCGTATCCCAATCGACAATCATATTTTATTTTATCGTGATTTGGTATAATTTTTAATGCAGCTAATGACGTAATAGGTTTAAATGTACTCCCGGGCGGATATTGTCCAAAAACAGCTCTATTATAAGTGGAGGCCATAGGATCTACCATAAGTTTTTGTCTATATTTAGATGATTTCATGTATAAATTTGGATCAAATGTAGGCGCGCTTACTAATGCAAGAACATCACCGTTATTAACATCTAATACAACAACTGCACCTTTAACTTTTTTATCTAGCTCCCCATTTTGTTTTAAACTAAGAGCTTTATTACAGATCTCTTGAATTTTTGAATCAATGGTTAGACGGAGATCGCCACCTGATTTTGGGAGCGTATATTTTAATTCACGATTATGAAACCCTGCCGCATCTACTCGTAGTATTTGATAACCAGGTTTTCCTGACAAAATATCATTATAAATTCCTTCTATTCCTTTTTGACCGCTTATTCCTCGAAGGTCATAATGAATACGTCCGTAATCTTCAGAAGTACCATCAGCATCAGACTTTAATGTATAGCCAAGCAAATGAGATAAGTTTTCTCCATTAGTATAAGTTCTGTCTGGTAAGCAGATAATATCTGAACCAGGCAAAAGAGAACAGCTATCAGCCCATCTAGAAACTTCTTTTATACTTAAATTTTGCCATGCTATTAAGGGAAGTGCACGACGAGCATATATATGATCTTTTATATCTTGAAAACTAATTGTTCTTCTAAGGTTTGTACGCTCAGAAATCTCATATACTAATTCAAGAGTATTTGCCGCCGTTGATGTTCTTCGGGAAATTAATTCACTAGTTTGAATAAATATAGATCGTTCTTCAATTGGATGACTTAGTTTAAGTCCGGCAATTCTTTTTCGGCGAAATGAATTACGAGGTGGAGCTGTCCATCTTTCAAATTGCTCCCTCCATCGAGAAATTTGTTTATCGTTGAGATTATTATAAATTTCTAGAGGTTTATTTGGAGTTAAGGCCAAATGTTGTTTTAATTTATTGAAATCGATATTAGGAGGAATCCCTACTTTACTCCATATTTCATGAATTAACTCTAAGGCATTTGCAGTGCTTGATCTTGGCGACCTTAATTCATGTGTATAAATTGCAACACAGTAGTTAGGAACACTATCAGCTAGACATCTCTCTTTTGAATCAAATATTTTTCCTCTTACAGCTGGTAATCTTACTCTTCTAACGCTCTGATTATTAAGCGTTCTCTCAAATCCATCTCGTTGATGAACTTGTAATTTGGATAATTCAGTTCCTAAAATGAAGAATCCTGATAAAATAATTACTGAAATTCCAATTATAATTATACGCCCCGATGGTTTGTGTTTCCTTACTTTCATATTTGACCCCCTCGTTCTTGCGAAGGAATAAACTCAGATAAAATCTTTGAGCATATAGGGAAGGTAAATGCTCCTAGAAAAAGACTCCCAATAATCTTTAAAAGTAGATAATTCAAAGGTCTAGAATCAGTAAGGAAATAAGTTAGAATACTTATATTAGTTATGATTATTCCGCTAATACCCCCACAAAATATTTGTGTTATTATCCCGTTGTGAAATAAATTATTCCTAAAACGAAGAACTAATAAAGTGATAATAGAATAAGAGATTAGTGCTGGACCATAAGGACCCGGCTCTAAGCCATCGAAAATAAAACCAGCTATAATTGTGCATATCCATGCATTTTTATCATCAAGCCTAAAGCAACAATATAGCATAACAGAGGAAAAGAAAGGGATTTTTAATCCTCCTAGGAATGATATGCTAGGTAAAATTTGCTGAAGGAATGAAGCAATTAAAAAAATTAGAAATATTTTAAAGTATATTTTCATAATTCTTTGTCTTTCTTTGAGGCTATAAATAGGAAATCTAGCAAACCGCTTGTAGCTCTAGGAATAATTTCCGCATGTTGAAATAAACCGGATTCATCTTTATATACTTTTTCAACATAACCTATATGAACACCAGCAGGAAAAAAATGATCATCCTGTGTAAATCCAGATGTTGTTACCTCATCACCAATTCTAATATTAATATTTTTATTAATAAACTCCATACGGACTAATGGCTGACCGTTTAATGAGTTTCCCATTCCTCTTACAATTCCAAAAACTTCATAATCAGCTAATCTTGCTGCTACTCTAAAAGTTGGGTCTGATAATAATAATATTTCACTAGAAGATTTGTTTATTTGATAAGTTTTACCAATTAATCCATCAGGGCTAATAACAGCGCAATCAACTTTAATTCCTTTATTTGCACCAGGTTCTACGCGAATTGTATTCCACCATCCGCTTATATTTCTACTCAAAACTTTTGCTGGAATAAGTGAATAAGGATTAACTCTCTCAAAACCTAGAGCTTTTCTTAATTTTCTATTTTCTGATTCAATATTACGAAGTCTATTTAGCTCAGACTGAGCCTGAACTAATTTTAAAGAAAGTTGTTTTTCTCTTTCGGCTCCTCCGCTTAAACTCCGAATAAGATTAGCCGTAGATGCTGTTTTTCTACCTGTATCAGAGCCGATAACTTCAATAGGAGTAGATATATCCCTAACAGATTTTTTGCCAAAATAAGTAATTTTCGGCCAAACTAGTAAAATAATAATTACTATAATTACACCAAAAATACCTTTTCGATATTTGCTTGTCTTCACTTAAATTTACCCTTTAAATTTTTGGGTAAACAAGACGATCAATCATATTAAATTTATTGGTTCGACATTTTTCGGAGAAAATTAATTTCATGAAGAACAATACCTGTTCCTTCAGCAACAGCGCTCAATGGATCTTCAGCTAAATGAACAGGTAAGCCTGTTTTTTCGGAAATAAGCTGATCCAAACCTTTTAACAAAGCTCCACCGCCAGCAATTACCATCCCTCTATCAACAAGATCGGCTGCTAATTCTGGTAAACATCTTTCAAGAGTTACTCGTACAGCTTCAACTATAGCATTCATTGGCTCTAATAAAGCTTGTCGAATCTCTTCAGAGCTAATAGTAAGTGTTCTTGGTAATCCTGCTACTAAATCTCGTCCTTTAACTTCCATAGTACTTTCATCAGTAGATTTTACTGCAGAGCCCATGGTTATTTTAATTTCTTCAGCGGTTCTTTCTCCAATAAGAAGGTTATATTCTCTTTTAATATGTTGGATGATCGCCTCATCCATTTCATCCCCACCAACACGCACGCTACGACTATAAACAATACCGGCTAAAGATATAACAGCAACTTCAGTTGTACCTCCTCCAATATCAACTATCATATTTCCTGCTGGTTCTTGAACAGGAAGGCCAACACCAATTGCAGCGGCCATTGGTTCTTCAATCAAAAATACATCACGTGCACCTGCATGTAACGCAGAGTCCTTAACAGCACGTTTTTCTACTTCGGTAATTCCACTAGGAACAGCAATAACAACTCTAGGACGAACCATCATTCTTCTATTGTGAACCTTTTGGATAAAATAACGTAACATCGCTTCAGTAACTTCAAAGTCAGCGATTACACCACTTTTAAGAGGTCGTATAGCTACAATGTTACCAGGTGTTCTTCCTAGCATACGTTTAGCTTCATCTCCAACAGCTAAAACCTTATTAGTTCCAGCTTGAACTGCTACAACAGATGGCTCGCGTATAACAATACCACGATCTCTGGCATATACTAATGTATTGGCAGTACCTAAATCTATTCCGATATCACTCGAAAAAAAACCTAATGCGCGATTTAGCATGTAAAAACCCTCTCAATTACTTTAAAAAACTAAATTCATTGACATAATGCGTGATCGATTTGATTACGTCAACATCATTAATTGAATTGAAATAATTTAGTAAGGTTTTAGATAAAAATGAAGAATAGTAGTTATGAAAAATAAAATATTAATTTACGGTGGTTCTGGTGGAGTTGGAAAATCATTAGCTTTAAAGTTAAAATCTTTAGATTACGATATTCATTTAGCCGGAAAAAATGAAGAAAGTTTATCTGCACTTTCTAATGAAATTAGTTCTGATTATACGATAGGAAATGTTTTAGAAGAAAGTTTCTTTGAGGAAGCAACATCAAACGCTGGGGAAAATCTTTCTGCGGTTGTTTATGCTGTAGGCACAATAAATTTAAAAAGTTTCTCAAGATTAACTTCTAATGACTTTTCAACTGATTATGCTATAAACGTTATAGGGGCTGCTAATGCAGCAAAAGCGGCAATAAACCCATTAAAAAGTAACAAAGGCTCTATTGTCTTTTTTTCAAGTGTTGCATCGCAGGTTGGTTTTCCCATGCATGGTTCTATTGGTGCTGCTAAGGCTGCACTAAATGGTCTAACGATTTCTCTTGCTGCAGAATTAGCACCTAATGTTCGTGTTAATGCAATTGCACCATCTTTAACTGAAACTCCTCTTGCTTCCAGAGTTCTTGCGAATGATAAAGTGAAAGAGTCCATAGCAAACTCACATCCGATGAAGAGATTAGGAACTCCCTCTGATATTGCAAGCTTAGCTGCATTTCTAATATCAGATGAGGCAACATGGATTACAGGACAAATACTAGGGTTAGATGGCGGTAGAAGTAATATCGCATAAAAGTCATATTAATTGTTGTCATCTGCTAATATTATTACCAATATTTTCATAATGAAGCTTAAATCAACATCCGATACTGTAAAGATTCTTGAACAAAACGGAGAATTATTACGTATAAGTGATGAAGTTGATCCTTATTTAGAAATGGCTGAGATTCAAAGACGTATTTATAAAAAAAATGGACCAGCCATATTATTTGAAAATGTTAAAGGATGTAATTTTCCTTGTGTTTCTAATATCTATGGTACACCAGATCGTGCAAGGTTACTTTTTAAAAGTTCATACAAGGCTGTTCAGTCTATAATTGGAGCTAAGGGGAATCCCTTGGGTTTATTTCGTAAACCGTTAGGTGCATTTAAAGCCATTACAACTGCTGGTTATGGATTACCGATTAAGGTAGCTAATTCGTTAGCACCAGTTATGCAATGTAGAGCAAAATTAGAAGATTTACCTCAAATTGTAAGTTGGCCGATGGACGGTGGATCATTTATAACGCTCCCGCAGGTTTATTCTGAACATCCCGAACATCTCGGTAATCCACTAAAAAGCAACTTAGGTATGTATCGTATTCAGATATCAGGTAATGAATATTTACCGAATAAAGAGATTGGTCTGCATTATCAAATCCATCGAGGTATTGGAGTGCATCAAAAGTTACATAACGATCAAGAAAAAGAATTTAAAGTAGCTGTTTTCATTGGAGGACCACCAGCTATGGCCTTTTCTGCAGTGATGCCGCTTCCAGAAGGGCTTCCTGAAGTAGCTTTTTCTGGATTAATGGCTAATAGAAATTTTAGATATACAAAATTTAAAGGTTGGACGTTAGCAGCGGATGCTGATTTTGCTATTATAGGAACAATTAAATCGAAAATGAAACCAGAGGGTCCTTTTGGAGATCATTTAGGATATTATAGTTTAGTACATGATTTTCCATGCATGGAAGTTGAACAGGTATTTCATCGTAAGGATGCTATCTGGCCATTTACAGTTGTAGGAAGACCGCCTCAAGAAGATACAACATTTGGCGAGGTTATTCATGACCTAACTGGTTCCGTTATTTCTACTGAGCTCCCTGGATTACATGCAGTAAATGCAGTTGATGCTTCTGGTGTTCATCCATTATTATTAGCGGTTGGTGAGGAAAGGTATACTCCATTTATGGATACAAGTCGTCCTTCTGAGTTACTAACAATTGCTAATGCAATACTAGGTAAAGGACAGTTATCACTTGCAAAATACTTATTAATTGCAAATGAAGCAGATAAGCCAGATATTCACGACATTCCAAGATTCTTTTCACATTTATTAGAAAGGATTAACTGGAAAAGAGATATTCATTTTCAAACTGAAACAACTATTGATACGCTAGACTATTCAAGTGAAGAAATAAATATAGGTTCAAAAGTTATTTGGGCTTGTACAGGAGAACCAATACGAGAGCTTTCAGATACAAAACCATCCTTGGATATTGCATTGGATTGCGCTATTGTTGATCCTGGAATATTAGCAGTAAAAGGAATAAAATCTATTGATTACAAGAAAGCGCCTGAAGAGATAGAAAGTATTATCGAAGAGTTAAAAGATAAAGTTGATTCAGATGCTTTTCCTTTAATAGTAGTGTGCGATGATCCGGATTTTATTTCATCTGACTTCAATAATTTTTTGTGGGCAGCTTTTACAAGATCTAATCCTTCACATGATATTTATGGAATAAATTCCAAAACTAATTTCAAGCACTGGGGATGCTCAGGATCATTAGTTATAGATGCACGATTTAAACCTCATAATGCCCCTCCTTTATTAGAAGATCAAAAGGTTTCAAGTAATGTAGATCGTATTTTAGATAATATTAATTATTAGGTAGAAGTTAATATTATTTTAAATTTTCCTCGACCCATTCTGTTAATTCACGAACAGCCCTTATTGAAATATCAAAAGCCTCTTGCTCGTCTTCATCTAATTCGACTTCTATTATTTTTTCTATACCATTAGAACCAAGAATAACAGGAACACCTGCGTATAATCCATTAATGTTATATTCTCCATTTAGTAATGCAGCACAGGTTAAGACGCTTTTCTTATCCTTTAAATAAGCTTCTGCCATTTTTATAGCGGACAAAGCCGGGCTATAATAAGCAGATCCTGTTTTAAGTAATCCAACTATTTCTCCACCTGATTTAGCGGTTCTAATAGCAATTTCCTGAAGTTTTTCATAGGATAAGAGTTGTGTTACTGGTACACCACCTGCAGTAGCATAACGTATTAATGGAACCATAGTATCACCATGCCCACCCATAACCATTGCAGTTACATCTTCCGCAGCAATACCTAATTCAAGCGCAATTAAGGATGAGAATCTCGAGCTGTCTAATACTCCAGCCATTCCACAAACCTTATTTGGAGGAAGACCCGTAATTTTTTGCATAGTATAAACCATTGCATCTAGTGGATTTGTTACAACAATAACAAAAGCATTAGGCGCATATTTTTTAATATTTTCACCAGCTGTTTTTATGATACTGCAATTGACCTCAAGTAAGTCATCTCTACTCATACCTGGTTTTCTTGGCAATCCAGCCGTAACAATTACTACATCAGCATCCCTAATAATTTCATAATTATTGGACCCTTCTAAATTAATAGAAGTAGGTACGATAGTTGCTCCATGGGTAATATCTAAACTTTTCCCTTGTGGAACGCCTTCTGAAATATCAACCGTTACGACATCCCCAAGCTCTTTCTGAGCAGCAAGAAGCGCCATGGTTCCTCCAATTTGACCAGCCCCAACAAGCGCAATTTTTTTTCTTTGCATTTTTCTCCCTTATAAAAAGTGTAATATTTAAGTTAATCAGACGAAAATAACAATGTGATTTAAAACCTTCAATTTGTTTAGATATTTTTTTTTAACAAAGTTGTATTTCATGTTTAATTTATGTTTGTTTGTTTAATAACTATGTAATAATTTCTATTTTATAATTATGAGTACAAAAAAATTACTTTTAAGTTCAATTGGTCAGAAATTGCTTTTAGCAACATCTGGTTTAACAATGTTTTTATTATTCCTAGTACCTCATATGGGCGGCAATGTCCTTTTTCTTTTTGGTCGAGATATATTTAACTCTTATGCATATCATTTACATGAGCTAATCCCGATCGTTATAGGTATTGAGATTTTAATGCTGGTATCTATTTCTATACATATGGTTATGGCGTTTAGGACAATGATTGCTAATAGAAAAGCAGCAAAAAAAAGATATTCGCAAAAAGCTTCATCCGAGCGCTCTATTTCGGCTAAATTAATGCCTTTATCTGGGATTATGATATTCATATTTATCGTTATCCA
>MDSV01240940.1_pt1 | contig 10802 bp, 5 predicted proteins | sample 810851 | NCBI WGS metagenome assembly MDSV01 (sample SAMN05326640, study PRJNA326480) | marine metagenome | isolation source: seawater | place: Atlantic Ocean: North East | collected 2012 | reverse complement strand
TGATCCAGTTGCGTGGGAAGAATGGTTACATGAAGCCAGACTCGGACTGATTAAGGGAGGATTTGATTGGACTTTACACATAGGACGCAAATCAGAGAATAGTGGACCACTTCAAGCATTCAATATTTCTCGACCGGTTTGGTTCGATGGACTGAATCAACATTTATTCATGGATTCATTAAGAACAATCTGGCTTAGTAAACTTGCAATAATCCATGAAATTAGGTTTAATTATGGAGTCGGGGAAGGAAAGCCCGGCCCTGTAGACGATTGGGAAAACAAACAGCAAGGTCCAAATTCTGAACAAGCACCAGAAGTTGAAATCAAAGATGAAATGTCATTTGGATCTTCTTTTGATGTTGATGAATGGGTATGACTTGAAACGTGACCTCTAGAGGTTTCGCTTAAGTATGTGTCAATGCGGTTGTATGCTTGTTGAACCGTAGGTGTATACCATGACTTACAGAATGAAGACCAATAGCCTAATGCTCACAATCCTGATGGTTTTGAGCACGACATTGATTGTACCCTCTGATGAGGTAGAAGCTGCCGAGGTGGTAATTACAGACGCAGTTCGTGTTGTAGATGGAGGTCCTATGAATGAAAGAATGGTGTCTATGGCAGCAGATAGCGAAGGCAACATCCACTTTGTTTGGAGTAGAAATACCCAACATTTGTTTTACACAATGCTCGATCCTAGAGCAGATACTGATGGAGACGGTCAAGCAGACCCATTAATCGATGCCACACAGATTTCAAATCCAGGAATCCATCGTGCTTGGCATCCAGATATTGCAATTGATAGCGAAGATAGGGTTCACGTTACTTGGACCGATAAATCAAGTCAACATGCAATCAAATATACAGTTCTAGACCCCTCTCTGCACCCACAAGATGGTACTGCGGCTGACGAAAGCGTAATCTCGGTTGTTAATGATATGATTGTAAGTCAACGACAACAAGATAGAGATTGGCCAGCTATAGCTGTTGATTCAATGGACAATGCACATATCGTTTGGGAAGATTCATTCGATCCTTTGGAGAAGTTCTATTTCCAACCACAAATCTACTATTCTATGATTGAATTTGATGGAACTGCAGGTATTACAGCAATTGACGATTCAATGATTACTCCAGTTATTGGACACAAGGGACACCCAGACATTGCTGTTGACGCTGATGATTATGTTCAGATTGTTTGGGATGATACAAGAGGAGGAAAGGTAGAGATGGTTGTACCAATCGATACCTCTGGATCTATGTATTCCGAGTGGGCAGACGTATGTACTGTATTCTACGGTGGTAGTTTCAGCAGTGGAGGATATTTCCGAGGAATTAAGCCAATGTTGGAAGATGCTAATATCACAGTATACGAGACAATCTATGCAATTCTTGGATACGGTATCCCATCTGCAGGACAGAGCAACACCTGTTCTACTGCATATCAAACTGGTGGCAGCGGCTCCCAAGGACCTCGAAACACCCATCTTGGCCAATTCCCTGGAGATGATAGTGGAGGAATTAGAAAACTCCAGAATTTCATATTCAATGGTGGCGCAGTTACTGGAAGTTCTGGTGAAGATTGGGGCCCATCATCTACATGGGCATGCCTTTCATGGAAAGATGCATCTGGCAACGTTCCAGGAAACCCACCCACTTCTGCAGATCACAAATGGAATCCTAATGCTACAAAGATTGTAATTCCAATTTCTGACGAAGGCCCTCGAAATGGAGATCCTGCTCAGCAAGCTGATGACACTGCATCAATCAACGAGGCTCACGATGCTTGCGTCCGAGCGGGCATAGTTCCAGTTCCAATGGCGGGTAGCACATGGGGTGGAGGAACACAGATTCAGTCTCATATGTCGGATTTGGCAAACTGTCCAAACGGTGTAGTTAATACAAATCCTAGGATATGTCCTGGCTCTACAATTCGTAATACAGATGCAGGAGGAGAGGTTTACAATTTCCCTGCTTCTGGAGGCGGATCACAACAGATGCAATTACTGGTTGAAGCTATGGTATACCTAGCCACAAACAACTCACGTGAAATTTTCATGACAGTATTGGCCCCCCATGCCTTACTCGATAACCCCTCTCCTGGATGGACAAGAGGCACATCTGCAACCAGTACATCTGGAAACGCATATACTGAAGATATAGGCCCAGAAATGGATTCAAATGGATACGGTCATTTGGTTGTAGTTAACGATACAAGAATCACATTAGATGATGCATTTAGTTTCCACCCATCGATTGCAGTGGATAGTCAAGGAAATACACACCTTACATGGATGGATGGCAGAGGCTATGGATTCGAGAAGAATGTCAATTACGAGGTCTTTTACTCCCGTCTAAGACTACGTGGTGCAGCTACTTGGGATGGGGTTGAAAGTGGATTACCATCGTACGGGATCAAACAAATTGTAGACACAAGGATATCTGACTTTGAAGGACCGAACGGAATACCACAAGGAACTCCATATTCCCCATCATCATATATGCCAGCAATTCTAACTGATGCAAGAGACAATGTCCACATTACCTGGCTCGATAATAGCAATGCTACGCAGGGTGAAGCAATTATGTACGCTCGACTGAATCATACCAACGACCAACCTTCTTGGCCGTTAAATTCGATAGCAGCTGCAGTACTAGATCCATGGGAACCTACCGTAGTATCTACATGGCAGTCGGATAAATTAGGTCCGAATTCAGGTAATTCACCTGAATTAGGCCAACCACCCGCTTTTGCTAATGATTTAGGTAGTGGTGCACACATCGCATGGTCTGATACTAACAAATGTAATGAAGAATCTAATCAGAATACATACACTCTTTGTTATGTTCACGTACTCACAGGTCAAGTAGAAGTAGGTCTACAGGAAGGAGAAACCTTCTATCACGTGATTGAACCAAGTGAACAAACTATGTACAATCTTACAGTAAACAATACTACTCCTGGCCCTCCTGATCTAGTAGCAGATACCTTCTCAATAAATCTGAGTGGAATTCCTCTGAACTGGTCTGCTACAGTTTATTTCTCGAATAACCATACGACGATTTTCCCTGATACTCCAATTTATCTGGCTGGTGGAGAAAAAGTCGAGATTTACATGCGCGTAATTGCTCCTTCAATTTATCAAGCAAATGAAGATGAAGTGGCTAACATTATTGTTTCCGCAATTTCTTACAAAGATCCAGCAATTCGTAGCGATAGACTAACAAGCACTCTCATGGATGTAGTTCATGGAATCCAATTGGATACTAGTCATACTCAGAGCGATATTGAACAAGGAGGAACGGCAATTTTCTCAATTACTATCACAAATACTGGTAACGTATACGACACATTCCAGTTTTATGATCCAAATACATTAGAGGGTCAGCAAGAATGGTTACTACCATATGGCTGGGGAATTAAATTCCCTCTTACAGTCTCATTAGAACCAGGCGCATCTGTAACTAAAAATCTTGAAGTAAATGTTCCAACAACACAAGAGCCAGGAACATGGGTTGTGTTTGTCAAAGGATGGTCCACTGGAGAACCTGTAAAATCTGTAGAAAAGGGAACATATGATGTCCTAGAACTTTGGATAAACGTATCAATTCGTTCATCTGGAAATATCGAATTTGAGATATTTGATAGAACAGAAGAAGTTCTGCCTGGTGAACTAAAATCAGATTTATCTGATGATGCAGGTTGTGCACAATATACAATCAAGGTGAAGAAGAATTTTGCTCCAGGCCATCTAATATTTGCTGTACTTGGAGGCCCTGAAGATAGAAATGAAACTATGACTTTGAATCAATGGCGACAAGAAAATTGGTATGTTGAATTAGATTTCATAAACGCTCCTGATTATACCTTAGAAACTCGATATGATCCTACAGTACCCCGATTTTGGTCACAAACTGGAGTTCCTTACGATGTCGTTGCAACAGTTTGTGCCCCAGCAAATGCAGATGCAGGAATCGGTCCTGCTGTAAAGATCAAAGCATATTTGCAAGGTTCGCCTAAGGTGTCAGATGAGGTAACACTTTCGACAATGGTAAAGCATGTGTATGAGTTGGAAGCAACTACAGAGTCGCTTGAAAATGATATGAATCCTGGAGAAACGTGGGCTGTTCCTATCGACATAATGAATGGAGGAAATGGCCCAGACCGTTATGATATGAGAATTACTTCTATTACAGACTCTAATGGATTAGCTCAACCATGGAATGTAGAAATTTTCCGTTCTGATATGTCAGAATTGCAACGTGACGAGAATCAAACAGTAATGGTTCACGTTGACACTCCTGATCAAGTAGCTGCAGGTACCTATCAAGTTACCATTTCTATATTCTCAGAGGAAGCATGGGAAGGCACACGTCTTCGAGATGTTATTCAACTAACAATCAATGTAAATGAATATCATGACATGCAAATAACGCTTGATCCATATGTTGAAAGTTCTGTCAAGACTACTGCACCTGGAAGAACTGTCCGATTTATCATGAATTTAACAAATAATGGAAACGTTGCAGACACTCCTACATTACATAATCACACTAAGAAAGGTGATGGAAACTGGGATTCTGAGCCTGGAATGAACGCACTTGCAGGATGGGCAACACCACATGCAGTCGAATTCGCCCTATTGGATGGATTCGAGACAGAATATCCTATCGAATTAGCATGTTATGATGTTAATTCCACTGATGAGAAGCCAGAATTTGATTGCTATTATGATGTCTTTTCTGGGACTTGGTATTTCCCACCTATGCCTGCATATACTACCGTACAAATAGTTGCAATAGTGAATGTTGGCTCTGATGCTGCATTAGGTAATCGAAATATTGGAATCAAGGCTTTGTCAGATTTTGGTAGTTCTGCAGACGGAGGAGATGATGACGAAACACCAGAATGGGTTGACTCATGTACTATTGACACAGATAATGATGGTCTTGCAGATAATAATCCTGGATGCGATACTAACGAACAAATTCTTACTCTTCGATTAAGGGCTCCAAATCTAGTTTTCATTGGTGGCGTTGATATTTCCGAAGAACAAGCCTCTGCTGCTGTTGGTGAAATGATACCTGTTCAGGTAACAATTCAAAACACAGGGAATGTACATGCTACAGACATCAACATCATTCTATGCGTTGGAGATGAAGACGACATTCGTTCTGAAGGCTGTGAAGAAGAGGACGTAGTATATCGTAGAGTTATAGGCGCATTAATGCCAAGTGACAATACAGAAGATGGAGTGACAATCACATTACTTTATCCAGTTACGGCAGGTAGTGACAATGTTGTTGTGGTAATTGATCCTGAACTAAATATTGTCGAGGTCAGTGATGATGACAATTATCTTTCAGTTGATGAGAAATTACAGTCAAACAACCCCGTTCTTGACGTAGCAATGGTTGTTGTCAGTAAGTGGTCGGTTCCAACTATTATCATGGCTGCAACTATTGGATTGCTAGGAGTTGCAGGTTTGATGATGGTTTCACGAAGAAAGGAAGCATTGGATCGTGTTGCTGAACAGAGTAGCCTTCTACAAGGACTTGATGAAGAAACCAGATTCTGATTTTTCCTTATCCTTGAATCCACCAAGGAAGAGGAGTAGTAGAGTCAGCTGGCATGAAAATCTCTTCAGTATTTGTATTTGCTAGATGCCCTCTGATTCCTTCAATGACCATTTGCATGTCCTTTGAATGGATTAACAAATCTCTTGCTACTCTGTCTAGATCTAATGGTCTACTCGGATCTTCTAAGATGGTATGAACAATAGATCTTTCATTGTATGATTCAAATTCACCATCAACTGTTTTTGACACCCGTTTCAATACGTGCTGGTGAAGAGCAACCAAAGAATCCCTCTCTGCATCTATATCATCTAACATTCCTTGGATATGGGAAATATATCCTGCTCCTTCTGAAATAGACATTTTCCTTCTTCTACTGATTTGATTAGCAATTTTTATTGCAGAATCAGACATAGTTTTTGCAGATGAAAGATTAACTGGACTCCCTTTGGGCAAAGGTGTATGCTTCATCCTAAACAAGTCCGGTCCTAGATCCATTCGAAGACTAAATGACTGTTGAACTGTGTAAATTTTTTTGGGAGGACCACCCCTTTCAGAAGCGACCTTTTCACATTCAACGAACCCATTTTCTTCAAGAACATTAAGATGTTTTACTATTGCTTGTTGACTGACATCAAGATGTTCAGACAGTTGAAGAGGATAGTGAGGTTCACGTACTAATCGTTTCAAAATTTCTCGACGTGTAGGATTACTCAGGATTTCAATAGCACGATCGAAGTCCACTATAACATCCCAACCTATGGTTAGGTAGTGACCCCTCTCGTAAAAACTCGTTGGGGATGAAAATAGAACTAACCCGAATCCCAAGTTTGCCAGTCTTCGTCTGCTTTACTGTCATTCTGCTTTTCACTTTCTGTATTGGTAACCTTTTTTGTTATCCCAATTTTTTGATGCGCATTTTCATTGTCTTCTATCTTTTTTGACATATTTGTAAATGGTGGAGGGATAGATTTTTTCGGTTTAACACCTTGAATATTTTGTGAATCTAATTTACCTTCACGAATCAAAAATAATTCATCTGTAGTAGGTATACGATCCGTTGGCATTTTTTGTATAACAACTCTTTGTTCAACCTTTTTTTTCCCAACTAGTAGGTGAACAATAAGTGATAGAGGTAGTATAATCAATCCAAAACAACACGAAATAAAAGCAATTAAAATTCCTGGTTGTTGAAATGCTTGTAGATCAACAGATTGGTCATCTACAATATAGATTGTAGATGTAGAATTACTATTTTTGAAATTATATTCTCCTGCTTGGGTCAATGAAATAGTCCCTACAGGATCGTAAATGACACTTCCACCTTCTCCAGTTCTTTGTGGTTGCATCCATGTAGGCTCACCTACATCCATTATTTGATTATCAGAATCTGTAATTTCCAAATCTAATTCTGCTTCATCGTTAATATTTTCGACAATACGTAAAATAGTGTAAATTCGATTATTTTCGAGATTAATATCTTGGTTCGAATTAGGCTCAATTATTCCAGAATTATTTTGTCCAGGATCAACAAGATCTTCTATATCGTCCATTGAATTTGAAAATGAAATTAATGATATTGTAATCAAGCCAATTGCTACGAAAGCTAGCCACTTTCCCCATGGTTTTTTGTTATCTTGTTCATTTGTCATGGAAAAGATACACTCCTACATTTTTCTTAATTTATCCACCAAGGCCGAATTCTGCTAATTTCTGGGGAAGATATTCATCAGTAACATAATCTAAACCATATTTGGCTAAAGATTGTTGTTCAGCCTTTTTTCCATTTTCCAACATCATATTAATTTGATCTTGCCATGCACCAGTAGAAAATCTTGGGTCACTTAGTTCTGCTTTTAATGCTTCAATATCCTTTGGAGTTAACTTGTCACTTGGTAGATCATACGCTTCAATATCATCTGCTGTAATTCCGAGATATTCAGCCCCAGTGGTTGCTAGATATTCTGAAATATGTGCTGTTTTTATTGCCCCGTAAGCTATACTAGCGAATATTCTGAATGACCAGGGATCACAGTCAGCGAATACCATAACAGGTTTATTCCATGCTTCTGACATACGCTTAATCATTCTACGTGTAGATCTTGCAGGTTGACCCTTTAGATGAATTAGTGCACACCTAGAGTCCTCATCAAATCCATTTTCAACCAACCTATCGAACATTCCGCCAGTTTCTATAGCCATAATATAGTCAATATCTTCATCGATCAGTCTGATTTTTTCTGGTTCAACATTATATGGTAAACCATAACCTGAATCTCCAACATCATCTCGACAATTTATTGTCATCCATTCTCCGCGCCTGTTTCTTTCTTCAATAGTAACATTCCCAATCATTCGAGCCCCATCTTCTTCAGGTCTCAATTTGAAATCTTCTCTCATACACTTAGTCACGATTTCAAGATCTTCAGCAAGATTATTACTTCCATTTTGATTTTCAAATTTCCCTAAACCCCACCCTTCTGAAATGTAATACATTTCTCTGAGTGTAGATGATTTTTCTGTATCTATCATTTCTTCAATAAATTCAATCACATGCAAAGCACGAAGTAATTGTCTAGCAGATCCTAGACTACTAGCGTCACGAATTGTTTGCTTCTTTCCATATTTGTAAACTCCTAGTCTCTGATTAAATTCTATATTTGTTTTTGCTCGAACAGGTAAAGTCATTGTTGGCGGCGTACCCTTTAACATTCGATCATGCATTTCTTCTACAACTTCATTCAAACTCTGAATCACTTCTTCTCTATTTTTTGCTTCAGACATTATTCATCACTCTCCTCGTATTGATCAAATTTCCATTCTTTTGGCTCATTAGATTGCAATATCGCATTTTCAACTTCATTTTGATCTAATGTTCCACTATTATCTAAGTCATGAATATCAATCACTTCTTCAGGTGATTTCTGAGGAATCGAATCCCCTAATACGCCCTCCATGGCATCTGATAACTCCGTTTGATCAAGGTCACCTGAATTATCTTGATCGGATTCCATAGCATCTTCTGCTATCATAGAAGCTTGTTCTTTAGCAACTTCTAATGCCCTTTCTTCTTCTTTTTGAATTTCAACTAAAATCTCTTCATCAATCTTTGACGCACCAATAATGTCGCCTGAGCCACGGAAGAAGACTTCTGTACTATTCCAATCATTATGTGCTAGACCTTTCAGGGCAAATCGAATAACTCCTTCTTCATTTGGAGGAATAGTATCTAATTTCCAACACCATATACCTCTGACTTCTCTTTTTCCACCCAAGTCATTCTCAATGATTTCAACACCTTCTTTTTCAGGATATTGAGCAAGAATTGAATATGCTCTAGGCCTAGCAGAATAATTGTGAATTTTTATTTCACATCTATGCACCTTAGCCTCTTTATCCCATACAACTTCGTCTTCACAAAATACAGCATTCATTATTTTCGTAATAATCGGTCCTAAATCTGGCTCCGATCGACCCAATAAATTAGACGCTTTTGTAGCTATAGCAGGAAGAATTTCATTCACTAATTCGAATTTTTCTTTGGTTTTTGCTTTTTGTGCACTTTTCTTTTTATGGTTTTTCAAATGCCTGCCAATTTCTTGTAATGCTTTACGAATTTCTGTCATTACTACTTCATTTTCAGCCACCGCTTCTTTTGCCTCTGATGTAAACTGAACATTTGTACTCGCAAGATGAACTAATATCGTAGCCGCTCCCTTGGGTAATCCCTTGCCTCCAGGTTGATCCAATCCATATCCTTTCCAACTGACAGATTCAATCCCTTTCGTCAGAAGGCACCCTCCTTGTTGATACATTAGAGGCACTCGATTTGCGAATCTTAAAACTTCAATTGGCCCTTCTGCAGATACATCTGCATTTCCATAAATCAGTCCGACTTCAACTTGAAATGGATTACCATTTGCTACACTAGGGGCTCTAGTGAGTGTAGAAACAAATGCAGAGTCTACTCCCTTTTCCAGTCCTTTTTTAATCAATAAATCTTCAATTGGAGATAAACAGTCAGTTGGAGGAGGCATCAGTCTGACTTCATTAAATGATGTTAGAATTTGTTGTGATGCTTCAGGTGTTACTTCTCCAGGTGCCATTTTTTGATCAATATCAGATCTTTCAAGAATTTCTTTCATTGCTCTCATTGGAATACCAGAAAATGTATGGCGCAAAAATCCTCTCATATTTCTTTCAGAAGAATCTCTCAGTAGCCTATTTAATGACCCAATTTCGATTCCATGTGGGTGAGGTTTAATCTCCCTTACTGGGCGAGGTAACCTATCAGTGACTCTTTCAGAGACGAAACTATCTATCAATTCATTATCTTCATTGTATGCATGAAAACGTATTGTTGCATGAGGATTAACTATCGCAGTCATTCTTAGATATTGACCTACACTTTTTTTGCCTCGTTGAAATTTTGCTTTCATGGGTGCTTCAATTCGAAGCCCATGTTCAACAGGCAAGCCATTATGATCTACAAACCCGTGAGTTCTTTCTCGATTAGAGACGATTGCAGCATTCTTTTTCGTATCTAAACCAATATCCATTTTCAATGCAGTTGCATCTTTTGCAATTTTTGAGACCACATGTGTTGTTTTACCTGTAGTCAATTGACTGTACATTACAACCCCTGTAATCCCAATTCCTTGCTGCCCCCTAGTTTGTCGAATAGTATGAAATCTAGATCCAAATAACAGTGATCCAAATACCTTTTCAATTGATTTAGCAGCAATCCCAGGCCCGTTATCTTGAGCAATCATCAATATTCGATCACTTTTGTTTGGAATACGTCGTAATTCTATTGAAATTGTAGGTAATATTCGATGTTCTTCACAAGCATCTAACGAATTATCAATAGCCTCTTTGACAGCCGTGATTATCGATCTTTGTACAGAATCATATCCCAGAAAATGTTTGTTCTTTTCAAAGAATTCACTAATACTGGCTTGCTTCATCGTGCTAGTCGCGCGTCTTGCCATTTGTCCACCTCCTGCTGTAGTCCTCCTTCGACCGGATGTCTAAGGGCTACTCACAAGTTTGTGGACATCGCCAGTCGAGGGTTATTGAACACTAATCCTTGAAATCATCTAGATTCATGATTATCTATTCGTTTACTATTGTCGGTGATACCCACTTCCACGTTCAATTTCCGAGCATCTGTACAATTGTTCTAACAGCACGACAGCCGCCATTTCATACGTCATTGTCAATGG
>MDSV01182996.1_pt1 | contig 10803 bp, 7 predicted proteins | sample 810851 | NCBI WGS metagenome assembly MDSV01 (sample SAMN05326640, study PRJNA326480) | marine metagenome | isolation source: seawater | place: Atlantic Ocean: North East | collected 2012 | reverse complement strand
GATCAATTAATTGACAAATAATAACACGATAATAGATTAAAGTTCAATATGTAAAATGATGTTTCATAATATGAAACAATAACTACTTTATAAAACTATTAATGAAGAAATACTCCATAAAAGTTCAGCAACCAGGAGAGGTTTCAAAAAAAGACGAGCAACTTGCTTGGCGCATCGCATCAATGGCATCACAGGACTGGGGTTTGGTCAACGAAATTAGTGAAATGGTAGGTAATCGAATTATTGATAATGCGGGTGTTGCGGTAGCTGCGATAAATAGAGAGGCAGTTAAAATTGCAAGATCACAAGCGATGCAATTTGAAAACGATCAAGGAGCAACTCTTATTGGTTTAGATCATAATAAAAAATTTGATTGTCAATGGGCTGCTTGGGCAAATGCAGTTGCGGTGAGAGAGTTAGATTTTCACGATAATATTATGGCAAAAGAAACCTGTCATCCAGGCGACTGTATCCCAACGATACTAGCAGTAGCTCAGCAAAAAAATTGTAATGGTGAAGACCTGGTTAAAGCTATAGCTACAAGTTACGAAACACAATTAAGATTATCAATGTCTATTGCATTAAATCCAAACCGCATTGATCATGTTGGGCATCTAGGACCTGCAATTACAAGTGGGTTGGGAAAATTATTAAAATTAGATACAGAAACTATTTATCAAGCTATACAATGGAGCGCGCACACATCAATCTTTACAAGACAAGGAAGGAAAGGACAATTATCAAGCTGGAAAGCTTATGCACCAGGGTTAGTTGGAAAAAATGCAATTGATGCAATTGATAGAGCCATGAGAGGTGACACCTCACCTAGTCCAGTGTGGGAGGGTGATTACGGTATTATCCCTATATTAGTAAAAAAAGATAATAAAGATTTGAGTATAGAATTACCAGAAAAAGACGAGCCACGAGCTGGTATCCTAGGAACATTTACAAAAGAGCATTCAGCTGGTTATCATGGAAACTCTATTATTGATTTAGCTTTTAATGTTAGAAAAAAAATTACAGATCTAAAACAAATAAAAAAAATTAATATTTTTAGTAAAGAGTATACACATATTGTCATGGGAAGTGGAAGTAACGATAAAGAAAAATATAGCCCATTAGCTTCAAGAGAAACATTGGATCACTCGGCTATGTATATTTTTGCTGTTGCTCTTGAAGATGGTGGATGGCATCATGAGAAAAGTTATAGTGATGAAAGAAAAAATAGAAAAGAAACAATCGAACTTTGGAATAAAATTGAAACATTTGAAAGCGAAAAATGGAATAAAAAATATTATGATGAGCCTGATCCATTAAAAAAAGCTCAGGGTGCAGAAGTAGAAATTATATTGAATAATGGAGAAAAAATATTCGATCAATTAAATTTTGCTAATGCTCATCCAAATGGAAAAGCTCCATTTAAAAGAGCTGAATACATTAATAAAATGAAACCATTATTTAAAGACATGATAAATAATAAAGAAGAAGTTAGATTTTTAAATTTAGTTGAAAACCTTGCAAAACTTGAACCCGAAGAAGTAAAACAATTAAACATTAGCTGTGATAAAAATAAGATTAATTTTGATAAAAATAGTATAAAAGGAATATTCTAATGGAAATACAACAAACGCTTACAAAATATATATCTGAAGCCTTAAGTCATGAGCTTCCTAAAGAAACGCAAAATAATACAAGATTTCATTTACTGGATACATTAATAGCAATTTTAACCGGGCGACTTTTACCCCCTGGTAGAAAAGGATTTGAATTTTCAAAAAATCAAGGTGGTCCTAAAGAGGCTACATTATTAGGAAATGATATAAAAGTGTCAGCAATTAATGCAGGTTTTGGAAATGGAATGGCAGCCCATGCTAATGAAACTGACGACTCTCATACAAATGGTAGATTTCATCCTGGCTGCGCAATTGTTCCAGGCACATTGGCAATAGCAGAAAAGCAAGATTTAAATTGTAACGATATTTTAAAAGCGATTGCATTAGGTTATGATGTTGGTGTTAGAATTACTACAAGCCTAGGTTATAAAACACCAAAAACAACAACTTTCGCAACTCACAGTCTTGGTACGATCTTTGGGTGTACCGCATCCGCAGGTGCCTTATTAAAACTTTCTCACCAACAATGTAATTATTTATTGTCATATACAATACAACAAGCATCAGGCCTTGCATGTTGGAATAGAGATCCAGATCATATAGAAAAGGCATTTGTATTTTCTGGTATGACAACAAGAAACGCAATTTATTCAGCATTACTAGCAAAGGAAAATTTCACATCTGTAACTGACCCTCTTTTAGGAGAAAGAGGTTTCCATGAAGGTTTTGCTCACAATCCAAAGCCTGAACTTATAATTAGTGATTTAGGAAAGAAATTTGAAATAGATCACTCCTCATTAAAAAAATGGTCTGTGGGATCACCAATTCAATCTATGATGGATGCGATAGAACATTTATTAAAAAATAATGAATTTAGTCATAAGGATATTAAAGAACTTACTGTAGAAATTCCAGCTGATCGATATCATATAGTTAATGATAGAGAAATACCGTCAATCAGTGCACAACATTTAATTGCAGTTCACCTTATAAAAAAAACTATGGGATATGAAGAGGCTCATGATGAATCATTGTTCAATGATCCGGATGTTGTGGCTTTAAGAAAGAAAATAAAATCTATTTCCAGTGACGAACTTGCAATTGCAAGACCAGAGAGACAATCAAAGATTGCTATTATTTTAAATGATGGAAAAAAACTTTTTTATCATGCAAGTTCAGTAAGGGGTACACCAGATAATCCAATGAACGCTGATGATATCACTGCTAAAGCTAAAAGATTATTTGCAGTATTTAAGAGTTCAAAAACTGACGATCTTATTGATTGTGTTTTAAACAAAGATTTTACCATAAAAGAATTAGTACAATTATCTAACTTAGATATTAAATAATAAATATAAATTAATGATTTACTCTTTGAGTTTAATTTTTGGAATATTTTGTATTTCTATAATATTAAATAATTTTTTATCTAACGACAATTTTATTATCTCACCTGCCTTTCTTTGTATTTTGATAGCAATTATTTATACAAATTTATTTAGTCTGCCAAAAAATAATCAAGTAGTTTTAAATTTTGTAATAAATAAAATTTTAAGAGTTGGTATTGCTCTGATTGGAATAGGCCTTAGCTTTGATCAATTATTACAATATGGTTTAAATTCATTAATGTTAATTTTGTTCAATATAATATTAGTCTTCATTATTCTTACATTAATCGGAAAAGCTTTTAATCTTTCAAAAAAATTATTAGTACTTATTTCCATGGGAACTGCTATTTGCGGGGTAACGGCAGTTATTGCCACAGCAACAATAATAAAATCAGATAAAAATGAAACTGGTTATGCAGTTGGGGTGGTGACCCTCTTTGGATTATTTGCAGTGTTATGCTATCCATATTTAGCAAATTATCTTTTTAATGATAATAATGTTCAGGCTGGTATTTTTCTTGGAACATCTATACATGACACAGCTCAAGTAAGTGCAGCTGGGCTAATATATAAAGAAACATTTTCCGCTAATGAAACTTTGAATTCATCAATGACAATAAAGCTTTTAAGAAATTCATTTTTAATCATTATGATACCTATTTTAGCTTACTATTTTAATGATAGTAAAAGCAAAAATATAAAAAGCTCTCTAAAAAGATTTTTTCCTTTATTCGTTTTAGGATTTATCACACTATCCATCATAAGAACTCTAGGTGATTTTTATTTTATTGAGACAATTTTTTATGAGAGATGGTCAAATCTTGTGCTGATGTTAAAGCAAATATCTAAATATCTAATTTTGCTATCTATGGTTGCCCTTGGTTTGCAAATTAAATTTTCTAATTTTAAACAATTGGGGTTAAAGCCCTTATTAATTGGATTTATAGCAGCATTGTCAGTGGGAGTATCAAGTTTTATATTTTTAAATTTTAACATATAAGAACTTTGTGATTGAAAACTTTCCATTATTGCCTGAAGAGTTGTCTATTTATCAGGGAATTGGTTTAATTTTAATAAATTTATTATGTGCTTTTATTTCAACAGCCCTAAGTTTGGGGGGTGGTATTTTAATGTTAGTGAGTTTATCTTTTTTTCTACCTCCTCTTGCTCTAGTGCCGGTTCATGGAGCAATACAATTAGGATCAAATTTTTCGAGAATATTTGTTTCTCTCAAAGAAGTAGATATTAAACTTATTATACCTTTTGTTATTGGAACGTTATTCGGGTCATATTTTGGAGCAAGTATAGTAGAAAATATTTCTCCATCTTTAGGTCAAATTGGTGTTGGATTATTTATATTATACTCAATATTTGGAAAATTTCCTCAACTTGGCAAAAAATTTATGTTTATAGGTGGAATGGTCTCTTCCACAATGTCCATACTCTTTGGAGCATCAGGTCCAATAGTAGCAACCTTTATTAGAAGTTTAAATTTTCCACCTTTAAAACATGTTGCTACACATGGCGCGATGATGACCTTCCAACATGGTTTAAAATGCCTAGCGTTTTTTTTAATTGGTTTTGCTTTCGATCAATATCTACTATTTTTAATACTAATGGTGTTAGTTGGTTTCGTTGGCACTTATCTTGGAAAGTTATTCCTGATTTCAAAAGGAGAGAAGTACTTTAAAAAAGTTCTAAGCTTAATATTATTTTTTGGTGCATTACGTTTAATTTATCTAGGTTTACAAAGTTATTTATAATTGACTTGATAATTAGAAAGGATTAAAAATTTAATATGGAAGTTATTCGTAGCGGAAAAGCCTTAGGCGCAGAAATTAGAGGAGTTGATCTCAGTCAAAATCTATCACAAGATGCAATTAACGATATTAATAAAGCGTGGGATGAAAATTTAGTTCTAGTATTTAAAAATCAAAATTTGAACGATCCAAAGTTAATTGAATTCAGTAAGCATTTTGGTAATTTGGATTTACCTGCTCCAAACCCTTTTGGTATTAATTTTTCACCAAAATATCCAGAAATAAATGTAATCTCTAATGTTAAAAAAGAGGGTAAACCTACTGGAATTTTAGGTGATGGTGAGGCTACATGGCATTCAGATATGACCTATCAAGATATTCCTCCAAAGGCAGGAATTTTATACTCATTAGAGGTACCTAAAGATCAGGGCGATACACATTTTGCAAACATGATTGTGGCATATGAAGATATGCCTGATGAATTAAAAAATAAAATTTCTGACAAAATATTAATTCATGACGCTGCGCATAATAGCGCGGGTCAGCTTAGAAAAGGTTATCAGGAAGTTTCTGATCCTTCTAAAACCCCAGGCGCTAGACATCCTATAGTTTTTACTGATCCGAATACTAATAAAAAAACATTATTTATTGGACGAAGACCTCACGCTTATATTGTTGGATTAAATATTGACGAAAGTGAAAAGTTGCTTGATCAAGTTTGGGAGCATGCAACACAAGCAAAATACACTTGGACACAAAGATGGAAAGCAAATGAACTCTTAATGTGGAAAAATTTATTTGTCCTTCATAAAAGAGATGCTTTTGATCCTAATACGAGAAGAATTATGCACCGTACCCAGGTAACCGGTGAAATAAAAATTTCAGCCTAAACTAAAACTTCACCTCTCATTAATGGTCTAAATGTCCTGTACATAATTGCAGACTTTGCATAAAACTGATTATCTTTCTTTTCAACTATTGCACCTGCAACCATTACTCCTGAAGGATTGCCTACTCTTAGCTCAAGTGAATTAGAATTTTTTCTTTTAATGTTATTTGGAATTGTGCCTTGTATTGCTGCTGCAACCCCTACATTGACTCCCGCCGTTCCCATAATTGCTTTATGTGTTTTTCCCATGGAAAACATCCTCACTGTAAGATCTTGTTGATCCTGTTTTATATTTGATTGATCCAAGCTTCTATAATCTTTTGGTGAGGTAACAATTCCTATTCTTGGAGTATTCATTGGCGCATTTTGCTCAGAATTAGATATACCAGTTAATACTGAACATTTTCTTCTAATTTTTTGTATGATATCCATTTTATTTATATTTGAATCAAGCTCGTCAGGTGTTTCTGATCCCTTTAAACCTAAATCCTCAGCTAAAATATAAATTAAAGGAGTTGCGGCATCGACGATAGAAACTTTAATTTTACCAAAATCTTCGATTTCAATCTCATCAATAGTATTGCCAGTTGGAAGTAATTTTCCAGTTCCTGAGCCACCAGGTTCTAAATAATCTAATCTTACTTTTGAATTATTTCCAGTCACTCCCGCAATATAATAGTCCCCATCTATTTCAGGTTTTCCATCTTTAACACTAAAAGTTGAGTGAATAATTTTATCAGTATTTACCTGATAAATTCTAACCATATTTTCACCCTCTTTAGACTTGAGAATACCTTCTTGAATTGCATACGGACCAACTGCGCCTGATAAATTACCACAATTATTATTCCATTCAGCAATTGGTTTATCAACTGCAAGTTGGATAAAGTTATAATCAACATCAGCGTCTTCTCTTTCAGAAGGACTAATGATTACGCATTTAGAAACTGAGGATACACCGCCTCCCATTCCATTAAGCTGTCGACCATTGAGATCTGGACTGCCAATTACTTTTAAAAAAATTTCGCTTAACTCTTTTTCATCATGAGTAGGAAGATCTTTTTTTTGAAAAAAAACTCCCTTGCTCGTTCCGCCTCTATAATAGGTTGCCTTAATCCATTTCTGTTTCAAATTTACGCCTCCTTAAATGCTGTAGGTAAAATTCCACCATTTTTCCAAAAAATAACTTCTTCAGGTACATCTAGTCTAACATCTAGTTCTACGTCTATTACATCGCCAGTTTCTTTATGAATTTTCATTATAACTTTTTTATTGTCATTATTTATTTTTTCTAATCCTATTATACTAAATTGATCAGTACTTTGAATTCCAATTTCATCAATTCCTTGGTCTTTTTTGAACTGCAATGGCAATAGACCCATACCTACTAAATTAGACCTATGAATTCTTTCAAAACTTTTTGCAACAATTGCTCTTACTCCGATCAACAATGGCCCCTTAGCTGCAACATCTCTTGATGATCCACATCCATAATTTTCACCAGCTAGTACAATAATTTCTTTGTTTTGCTTTTTATATGCCATAGCAGCTTCGTAAATTCTCATAACTTTATTTTCTGGATATTTTACAGTAACGCTTCCCTCTTGATCTGGCGTCATTAAATTTCTTAATCTAAGACTTGCAAATGTTGATCTCGCAACAATCTCATGATTAGCTCGTCTAGTTAAATAATTATTAAAATCTTTTGTGTTAAGTCCAAGTTCTGTTAAATAATCCCAAGCGGCTGTACCTTTCGTAATCACGCTTGAAGGCGAGATATGATCTGTGGTTACAGAGTCTCCGAATAACCCTATGGGCCTTGCTAAAGAAATATCTTTTAAATTATTGTTTTCTGCATTTTTCATGTAAGGAGGTTTTTTTATATAAGTACTATCAGGCCAATCATACTTTTTAGAATCTGAAACATTTAAATTCTCCCATAAATCTCCGCCATCATTAACCTCTTTATATTTTTCCTTAAAAGTCTCAGATTTATAAAATTGACTGATAATAGCGTTCACCTCATTATTTGCTGGCCATACATTTTTAAAAAACACTTCATTACCATTAAAGTCTTTTCCTAAACTATCTTTGGATAAATCTTTTTTAATGGATCCAATAATAGAGAATAAAACTACTAAAGCAGGTGATGCTAAGTAAGAAGCTCTTATATTTGGATGTATTCTTCCTTGAAAATTTCTATTTCCAGACAAAACAGCAGTAGAAAACACCTTTTCTTTTTCAATAGTCTCAGCAAGATTTTCATCAAGCGGGCCTGAGCTTCCGTTGCAGGTTGTGCAACCAATTCCCACGATATTAAAACCGAGTTGGTCTAAATAATCTTGTAATCCAGTCTTTTTTAAAATTTCAGCTGTCACTTTGCTACCCGGCGCAAAAGAAGTTTTTACTTTTTTGTTTCTCTTAAAGCCTAGCTCAATAAGTTTTTTTGCAACCAAACCTGCTGCAATAACATTTTTAGGATTTGCAGTGTTTGTACAACTGGTTATTGCTGCAATCATGATATCGGCATCTTTAATTTTAAATCCAAGATTTGGTACCTCAAATTCATTTTCCCTTAAATCTTTTTTATATAATAACTGAGAGTGCTCGTTAGCCAGATTTGAAAATTGATCTAAATTTATTTTATCTTCCGGATTTTTAGGACCCGAAACACATGGAACAATAGAGCTTAAGTCTAAATTTAAAACTCTATTATATTTAGGAGTATCTCCAGGATTTCTCCACAGCTTTTGTTTTTTTGAATAATCTTCTACAATACTAATTTCTTCATCCGTGCGACCAGTCATTTTTAAATATTCTATGGTTGAGTTGTCTACTGGAAATAAAACATTTGTTGCTCCATATTCAGGCGCCATATTAGAAATAGTTGCTCTATCCCCAACGGTTAAGTTTTCTACACCATCACCAAAAAATTCTATAAAACTTCCTACTACTTTATTTGCCCTTAAAAGCTTAGTAATGTGCAAAACTAGATCTGTAGATGTAATTCCTTCATTTAAATTATTATTTAAATTTACTCCCACTACCTCAGGAACAGTCATTGGAATAGTTTTTCCTAACATAGAAATTTCAGCCTCCACACCACCAACTCCCCAGCCAAGTATACCAATTGCGTTTACCATTGGAGTATGGCTATCAGTTCCAATACAAGTGTCTGGGTGAATTAAATTTAGATCTTTTTTTTGTTGCCTCCAAACTACTTTGGATAAATATTCAATATTAACTTGATGACAAATTCCTACACCAGGAGGAATAACATTTACTTTTTTTAAATTTTTTGAGCACCATCTTAAAAAAGAAAACCTTTCAGAATTTCGTTCATATTCTTTTTTTAAATTCTTAATTTTTGCTTCGTCATTTCCAAAAAAATCAACTTGAAGAGAGTGATCAATTACAACATCAACTGGTACGTCTGGCTGGACTAAATCTTGACTAATACCCTTTTTTTCTAGGGCTTCTCTATAAGCCAAAAAGTCAACTAACATTACCTTACCCAAAATGTCATGGCTAAGAATTCGATTAGGAGCAAAATTGATTGCCGTACCAATCTTGCCCTCAATAATTGATTTTACTTGATCATCGGCATTATTATTTCTACCTAGTAATTTTTGTCGAATTATATTTTCAATTAATATCCTATAAGAAAAAGGTAGGTTCTCAATATTCGTTATATTGCTAATGTCTGCAACATCATATTCTTTATTGTGAATTTTTAATTTTTTAAAGTTCGCCGGTATCATGCCATGCTATTGTAGCATGTTTCTTAAAACATACTGTAGAATTCCACCATTAATATAATACAAAACCTCATTATCTGTATCAATTCTACATGTAGTATTTATAGTTTTAGAAGTTCCATCAGCATATTTTATTTCAACTTTAACGTCTTGAAGAGGTTTTAGTCCCTTCTCAACGTCTATAACTGTGATTAATTCTGATCCATCAAGTTTTAGATTTTTTCTATTCATGCCATCTTTAAATTCTAGAGGTAAAACTCCCATACCAACTAGGTTTGATCTATGAATTCTTTCAAAACTTTCCACAATGACTGCCTTTATACCAAGTAATTGCGTGCCTTTAGCGGCCCAATCTCTAGAAGAACCTGAGCCATATTCCTTTCCGCCTACAACAACCAATGGAGTTCCTCTTTTTTTGTACTCCATTACAGCTTCAAAAACTGTTGAATCTTTTCCTTCAGGATAAATTTTTGTAAATCCACCCTCTGTACCAGGCGCCATTTCATTTTTAATTCTAATATTACCAAAACTTCCTCTCATCATAACCTCATGGTTTCCTCTTCTCGCTCCATATGAGTTAAAATCTTTTTGAAGAATTTGATGTTCCATAAAATAATCTCCTGTCGGGCTATTTTTTGGAATAGATCCTGCCGGAGATATGTGGTCTGTGGTAATCATATCACCTAAAATCAATAGTAACCTTGCATCCTTGATTTCCTTAAAACCTTCTGGTTCGTCAGTCATTTCATCAAAAAAAGGAGGTTTTTTTACATAGGTTGATCCATTGTCCCAGTCATAAATGCTTGTAGGTTCTGTTGTAATGGACTGCCATTCCTTAGGACCTTCAGATACTTTTGAGTATCTATTTTTAAACATACCTGCATCTAAACAAGACATAAGTGTATTTTCAATTTCTTTGTTTGAAGGCCAAATATCTTTTAAGAAAATATCTTGTCCATCTTTTCCTTTTCCGAGTGGATCTTTATAAAGATCGAAATTCATTGTACCAGCAATTGCATAGGCAACTACTAATGGAGGTGATGCTAAAAAATTTGCTTTTACTACTGGACTAATACGACCTTCAAAATTTCTATTACCTGAGAGAACTGAGACAGCTAATAAATCATTATCTAAAATGGCGTTATTTATTTCATCTGGTAGTGGGCCAGAATTTCCAATACAGGTTGTACAACCATACCCTACAGTATTAAAACCAAGTTCATCGAGATAAGGTGTTAGTCCAGCTTTATTTAAATAGTCAGTAACAACTTGCGAACCTGGAGCCAACGAAGTTCTTACCCAAGGTTTAGTTTTTAATCCAAGCTCTGCCGCTTTCTTCGCAAGAAGACCGGCACCAATTAAAACATTTGGATTTGATGTATTTGTACATGATGT
>MDSV01090850.1_pt1 | contig 10803 bp, 9 predicted proteins | sample 810851 | NCBI WGS metagenome assembly MDSV01 (sample SAMN05326640, study PRJNA326480) | marine metagenome | isolation source: seawater | place: Atlantic Ocean: North East | collected 2012 | reverse complement strand
TTATCATTTCTTAAATCAATTCCATTATCTTTTTTAAATTCTTCAATTAGATAATCAACAATTGCATCATCAAAATCCTCTCCACCTAAAAATGTATCACCATTTGTTGATTTGACTTCAAAAACCCCGTCGCCGATTTCAAGTATTGAAACATCAAAAGTTCCGCCACCTAAATCATAAACAGCAATTTTTTGACCGTTCTTTTTATCCAAGCCATAAGCCAAAGCTGCTGCAGTAGGTTCATTTATAATTCTTAAAACTTCTAATCCTGCAATTTTTCCAGCATCTTTAGTTGCCTGCCTCTGAGCATCATTAAAATATGCGGGAACTGTTATTACTGCTTTAGTAACTGCTTGACCAAGATATTTTTCAGCTGTTTCCTTCATTTTCTGCAAAACAAAAGCAGATATTTGAGAAGGAGAATATTTTTTATTTTTTCCTTCAACCCAAGCTTCATTATTTTCAGATTTAATTATTTTAAAAGGAACTTTTCCAATATCTTTTTTAACTGTTTCATCTTCAAACGATCTTCCAATTAGTCTCTTAGCAGCAAAGATCGTATCTTGAGCGTTAGTTACCGCTTGCCTCTTTGCTGGTTGACCTACTAGTTTTTCATCGTTTTCTAAAAACGCTACAACAGAAGGTGTTGTTCTAGTGCCTTCTGCATTTTCAAGAACTTTGGCTTGCGAACCATCCATGATGGCTACGCAAGAGTTTGTTGTTCCTAAATCTATTCCTATTACTTTGCTCATAATATTATTTCCTTTAACATGACTTATATGGGTGTTTTTTTTTCGACTACAAGTCTATTTATTCTCTTTTTTTTCTTTATTTTCTTGATTTTTAGGGCTTTTTTTCTTTGAAACAGAAACTAATGCAGGCCTTAGTAATCTATCGCTTAACAAATAACCTGATTGAATTTCTTGAATGATAATACCAGTTTCAACTTTTTCATCTTCTATTTCAGACATAGCCTGATGAAGATTAGGGTCAAATTTCTGATTTATCGTATTAATTTTTCTAATGTTATTTTTTTCAAAAATCGAAATTAAATCTTTTTCTATAATTGTTATATTTTCTAAAAATTTATCAAGGTCTTTGTTAGCTTTAAGGACTTCATCATTTTTGATAGCAGTTTTAGCTCTTTGTAAATTATCTAAAATTGCAAGGCTTTCTTTTGCAAAGTTGAAAGAACCAAATTCAAACGCATCTTTAATTTCTTTTTCAAATCTTCTCCTTTGATTTTCGACCTCAGCTAGAGATCTGAGCAATTTTTCCTCGGTTTCAGCAAGTTTAACCTCTAAAGGTTTTTCTGTTATTTCTGTTTTTTTTGTATCTTTAGGATCAGATTTAATTTCTTGATTTTCTGATTCAATAGAGTCTTTTAGTTTTTCTTCATTCATGCTAATTGCTATATAGTCAATAAAACGAAAATTACTAGATATAGATGAAAAAAATACTTATCGGTACACACAATAAGGGAAAATTAAAAGAAATCGCCTTTTTATTACGAAAAAAAATTGTAAAGATATCACCTGAATCTTTCAAAATTAAAAGTCCAAAGGAAACAGGTAAAACCTTCAAAGAAAATTCTAAACTTAAAGTTATTTATTTTTCAAAAAAAAGCAATTTGCCTTCAATTTCTGATGACTCCGGTCTATGTATTAAATTTTTTAATGGAAAACCTGGTATTTATTCAGCTAGATGGGCAAAAAAATATGGAGGTTTTAGAAAAGCTATGCAAATAATTTTGAAAAAAATGAAAAACACGAATAAAAGATCTGCCTCTTTTGTTTGTAGTCTTTCTTTTAAGTATCCAAATAGTAAAGTCGTTACCGTAGAGGGTAAAGTTCAAGGGAAAATATCAAAAAAAATAATTGGCAAAAGAGGATTTGGATATGATCCAATTTTTATTCCTAAATCAAAATCAATTACTTTCGGGCAAATGTTAAAGAGCAAAAAAATCAAGATAGATCACAGATACATAGCATTTACTAAATTAAAAAGAAAAGTTAAAATTTTGTGAATTTATTATTTTCTACTTTGTAGATGTCAAGATCCTGAATGATTTGTTTTCCATCAAATTTAAACAAACCAATTTTTCCTTTAATTTTACCTTTAAATGAAAAATCGTTAACAGAATTTATCTTTTTATTTTTTTTCCAAACGTAATATATCAAGCCTATAGCATCATATGCTAGAATTGTAATTTCATTTGGATATGATTTAAATATTTTAAAATAATTATTTTTGTACTTTGAGAATTCTTTGTAGTTTACTGAAGGATAATATAAATTTTTTACAGTATTTTCATAAAAAATACTTTCATCAAACCACTGATTTAAAGTAGCAAATAAAACTTTTTCTTGATCCACATCAGTATAAATTAAAGAGGTCAAAACACTTTTTAAACTATTTCCAAAGTCAATTATGATAACAGAGTCAAAATTAACATCACCTAAAGTATATTTTTGATCTAATACTTTTAATTGTTTGATAGACTGCTCATCATCTTTATCTTCAAACATTTTTTTTCTTAGCTCTAAATTTTTTTTTCTTTGTGAATAATTTGTCAACTTTTCAATTTCACCGGTTAGAACTTTTGGATCAGAACTATATCTAAAAATCTTATAATTTTTTAACTCAAATTTTTTTAGTTTTTTCTCAACTAGCTCTGAATAATTATTTCGCGGTAGAAGAATAACAGTTTTCTTTTTTTTCTTTTTTTTTAAGAATTTAATTAAAGCAATCATTTGAGATTCTAAACTTATACCTACACTTATAACATTATCTTGAAATTCAGGATTTATATTAGAGGGGGAAATAAAAACGATATCACTAAATTTTTTAACATTTTTAAAATCTTTGTTATCTATTGGCCCTATGATTATTTTAGCTCCCTGTGCTCTAATTTCATTAATTGCTTCGTTAAGTTTATTTTCATCTTTTAAATTAGAGTCCCGAGGTATGATTATTACGTTTTTGTCATTTATTTCATTTAAAGCTAGTTGAGATGAGTATAATAGTGAATTTCCAAGATCTTTATATTCTCCACTTAGTGGAGCCAACAAGCCAATTTTAAGAATGTCATTATCTTCATTGGCTGATAAATTAGTATTTAAAAATGTTAGAATTGTTAATAAAATAATACAAATGCTTTTTTTCATAATATGAAATTATCTTCAAATTGTTTATATATTGTTTCAACTCCTATTGGAAATTTAGAAGATATTACATTTAGAGCAATAGAAACCTTGAAAGATTCAGATATCATTTTATGTGAAGACACAAGGCATTCCTTAAAGTTACTTAATCATCTAAAAATAAAAAAAAAGTTAATTTCTTATCATAAGTTTAATGAAAAAAATGAACTTGAAAAGATTATAAAATATTTAAATGAAGGCAAAATTTTGTCTTTAATTTCCGACGCCGGAACCCCGTTAATTTCAGACCCGGGTAGATTATTGGTTCGAACTTGTTTAGATAGGGGAATAAATGTTATTCCTGTACCTGGAGTTTCATCTATTACAACATCTATTAGTATCTCAGGTTTTAAAGACCAGTTCCTTTTTTTTGGATTTCTACCTAAGAAAGAAAAGGAACTAGAAAAAATTTTAAGTTCTATAAGTGAAATAAATTTTTCCCAAATATTCTTTATCCCTGCTTTAAAAGTAAATTTTTATCTTAAATATTTTAAAAAGCACTATCAGGGTAGGCATATACTAATTGCTAGAGAATTGACTAAACTTCACGAATCATTTTATAGGGCAGAAATTGATAATATAAACATGTTCAAAACTCCCATAAAGGGAGAGTTAACAGTTGTAATTTCAGAAAAAGAAACTAAAGATAAAATTTTTAATGAAGTTGAAATTACAAAAAAAGCAAAAAAACTCTTAAAAACTAAAACTTTAAAAGACGTTGTAAATTTGCTGTTTGAATCTGAAAAAATGAGTAAAAAAAAAATTTATCAAATATGTTTAGACTTAAAAAAATAAGAAATTATATAAGTATAGCTTTTATAATAATGGTATCTTCTTGCACTACGGTGGGTCAATTTGGAACTGGTGTAAATATAACATTTGATCCTCGAACAATAGGTATGCAAATTGATGACACTATTATGCAAAAAAATTTAAATGCGAGGCTTGCCTTGACAGATAAAAAATATTTTTTAACTATTCAATCAGAAGTATTAGATGGGAGAATATTTTTGTCAGGTAAAGTAGATCAACCAGAAGAAAAAATTAAAATTACAAAAATGGCGTGGGAAACCAAGGGAGCTAGATCCGTAAAAAACGCTATTACTATAAAAGGGCAAGCAAATTTTAAAAGTACTGCTAAGGATATATTTATAACAAGTCAATTAAGATCAGCCTTAATTTTAAACAAAAAAACTAAAGCAAGAAATTATACTTTAGAAACAATAGACAAAAATGTTTATATTTTTGGTATTGCGATGGATATCGAAGAAAAAAAAGAAGTAATTAACGAGGCTAATAAAATATATGACGTTAAAGAAGTTATTCCTTCAATATATCTTGCAAAAGAACTAAGTAGATCTAAACTTTAACTGGAATAATCTATAACGTCTGAAGAATAAGCAGCTATAGAGGCTAAATTGAGTATGTCGGAGGTACTAGATCTCAGAGGAGCAACCTCAATTGGCAAGCCCAAGCCTATTAACAGTGGCCCAATAAGTTTAGCTCCTCCATAAACTTTCATCAGTTTTGTTGATATTGCAGCGCTATGAAGCGCAGGCATAATTAATATATTTGCTCTACCAACAATTTTAGAGAAAGGATAAATTTCTTGATAAATTGGGTTTAAGGCCACATCTGGCTGCATCTCCCCATCAAAATTAAAATCTACTTTTTCTTTCTTTAATAATTCAATAGCTTCCCTAACATGTTTTGTATTTTTTGAAACTGGTTTACCAAATGTAGAGTGGGAAAGAAAAGCAACTTTAGGATCAAATCCAAACAGTCTTGAAACTCTTACGCATGATTTAGCAACATTAACTAACCTTTGAGATGAAGGAAAATCTTGAACATTAGTATCTGCAACTAAAATCGTTCTTCCTTTTGAAATTATCATAGTCATTCCAAATATTTCTTCTCCTGCTCTAGGACTCACAACTTTTTTAAGTTTTTCAATTGAGGCAGCGTAATGCCTTATATTACCGGTAACCATAGCATCAGCATCCTTACATGCTATCATTGAAGATCCCCAAGCGATACGATCGTTTCTTACCAAACGATCAACATCTCTTTCCAATTGTCCTTCACGCTGTAACTTTTTATATAAATGTTTGACGTATTTCTCTCTTTTAATTTTGTTTGTAGAGTTAACTATTTCAATTTTAAAATTTTCATCTAGTCCAATTTTTTTAAGTTGCTCTTTAATTCTTTTTTCAGTCCCAATTAATATAGGCGTTCCAAGCTTATTTTTCCCAAACTCGATTGCCGCTTTAAGCATATTTTCATCTTCACCTTCAGCAAAAACTACTTTTTTTGGATTTTTTCTTACCTTAGCGTTAATACCTTGCATCAATGACATGGAGGGATCCAGTCGATTTACAAGAAGATCTCTATAATCCTCTAAATTTTCAATTTTTTTTCTAGCAACTCCAGTTTTCATTGCTGCTTTAGCAACTGCAATTGGAATCACACTTATCAATCTTGGATCAAAAGTCGAAGGGATTATGTAATTTTTTCCATATGTAGGTCTGTCACCACCGTATGCAGCTACTACTTCGTCTGGAACATTTTCTCTTGCTAACAACGCAATAGCCTCTGCTGCAGAAACTTTCATATCCTCGTTAATCACTTTGGCCCTTACATCTAGAGCGCCTCTAAAAATATATGGAAAACCAATTAAATTGTTAACTTGATTTGGGTAATCAGATCTACCAGTAGCAATTATTGCGTCTGATCTTACCTCTTCAATCAGTTCCGGTTTAATTTCAGGATCAGGATTTGCGCAAGCAAAAATAATTGGATTTTTAGCCATAGATTTAATCATATTTTTTGAGACAACATCTTTAGCCGACAGTCCTAAAAAAACATCTGCACCCTTCATTGCTTCATCTAATGTTCTCAGCTTAGTTTCAGAAGCAAATGTTAATTTAAATTGGTCAAGATTTTTTCTTTCTGTATGTATTACACCTTTACTATCACACATAATAATATTTTCACTTTTCACCCCTGAACTTTTAAATAAATTTGTACAGGCTTGGGCTGAAGCGCCAGCTCCATTAACTACTACTTTGACCTGAGAAATTTTTTTTCCTGAAATATCTAGAGCATTAATTAATGCCGCTAGAGTGATAATAGCAGTCCCATGTTGGTCATCATGAAAAATAGGAATATCCAACTGTTCTTTTAATTGTTCCTCAATGATAAAACAATCTGGAGCGGCAATATCTTCTAGATTTATTCCCCCGAAGGTACCTGCAATATTTTTAATTGTTTGTACTACAGTTTTTGCATCATTGCTGTCTACTTCGATATCAATGGAGTCTATATCAGCAAATCTTTTAAATAAAACTGATTTGCCTTCCATTACCGGTTTGGAGGCAAGAGAACCAAGATTTCCTAATCCTAAAATCGCTGAACCATTGCTTATAACTGCAACTAAGTTTCCTTTACTAGTATAGTCGTAAGCGAGTTCTGGGTTTTTAGCTATTTCTCTTACTGGAGCAGCGACTCCAGGAGAGTAAGCTAAAGATAAGTCTCTTTTAGTCGTTAAAGGTTTGGATGAGTGTATCTCAATTTTGCCTGACTTACCTTTTATATGAAAATCAAGAGCCTCTTTATCGGAATAATGATCTATTTTAGATTTTTTTGTCATTTAAGTTATGAATATATAATATAAAATTTGTACTACATTATTTATTTATTATTTGTGGCTTAATTTTGAATTTTTATGAACTTGTTATCATCAACATATGTTTATAGTTTTTTTACTTTATTAAGTAGAATTCTAGGTTACCTGAGAGATATATTAATAGCAATATTTTTAGGAGCATCAATTTTTGCTGATGCTTTTTTTGTTGCTTTTCGGCTTCCAAACACATTTAGGCGTTTATTTGCGGAGGGTACATTTAATGCAGCTTTCATACCTAGTTACGTTGCAGCTAAATCTAGAAGCGAACAAACTGGAAAAAAATTTGCTGATGAAGTTTTGAGCATATTAATTTTAATTCTTTTTTTTATAGTTTTGCTTGTTGAAATATTTACTCCATACGTAGTTTATTTAATTGCCCCAGGTTTTTTAGATAATGTTGAAAAATTTGATTTTGCAGTAGAACTTACGAGAATTACATTTCCTTTCCTATTACTTGTAAGTATTTCATCTTTTTTTTCAGGTATTTTAAATGCTAACAATAAATTTGCAGCAGCTGCAGCTGCACCGATAATATTAAATGTTGTTTTAATAGCAAGTTTGATTATTTCATTTTTTTTCGATTTAGAATCTGCAAAACAATTATCATACGGAGTTACTTTTGCTGGAATAATTCAACTAATATTTTTAATTTATTTTACAAAACGTTATTACAGGTTTTCGATTGAATTTAAGCTCAAATTAAATAGTCGAGTAAAATTATTTTTTAATAAACTGCTACCTAGCGTTTTGTCTTCTGGAGTTACACAGATAAATATTTTAGTTGGTACAATTATAGCTTCGTTTGAGGCTAGCGCAGTGTCTTATTTATACTATGCAGATCGTATATATCAGATTAATTTAGCTATAGCAGGTATAGCAGTTGGAACTGTCTCTTTGCCAATTTTATCAAAAGCTTATAAACAAAAAAATATTTCTAAAATTTCCAACATTCAAAGCAGATCGATAGAGCTTTCACTTTTATTTTCTATACCTGCAAGCTTAGGTTTAATTATGGCCTCTAACGAAATTGTTAATGCATTATTTGGATACGGTTCTTTTAATATAGAAAATATTAATATGACTGCTTCTGCTTTAAAATATTTTGGTTACGGTATTCCAGCATTTGCTTTAATCAAGATTTTATCAAATTTCTTTTTTGCTAGAAATAATACTAAAACACCGTTTTATATTTCTACCTTCATAGTTTTGCTAAATATTTCAATCAGTGTTATTTTTTTTAGTAAAGTAGGATTTATAATTATTCCTATTGCTACGTCTCTATCTACATGGATTGGTGTAATTATTTACACTTACTTACTTCATAAAAAAAATTTTTTGCTATTAAAAAACTATTTGGCAAAAAATGTTTTAAAGATAATCATAAACACCATTTTTATGTGTATTCTTTTATTGTTTGCAATGGATTATTTCGCAGATTATTTAGACTATAGTTACAAATTTAAATCAGTTTATATGGTGATAATTGTTTGTTTTGTTGCTGTTGTTTATTTGTTATCGTGTTATTTATTTGGAATATTGAAAAAACAGAATTTTAAAACAAGTTAAAATGAGTAATAAAAAATTAGTATTTTCTGGTGTTCAGCCTACAGGTAATTTGCATTTAGGGAATTATCTTGGAGCATTAAAAAATTTTGTTTCTTTACAAAAAGAGACTAATTGCATTTATTGTGTGGTTGATTTACATGCAATAACAACTTTTCAGAACCCCAATCAATTAAAGAATAATATTTTAGAGACTACAGCAAGTTTTTTAGCCACTGGACTAGATCCCGATAAAAGTATTATTTTTAATCAATCTTCAGTCTCCGGACATTCCGAACTAGCATGGATCTTTAATTGTGTATCAAGATTAGGATGGTTAAATAGAATGACTCAATTTAAAGATAAAGCCGGCAAGGATAAAGAAAAAGTTAGTGTTGGCTTATATATTTATCCAAATTTAATGGCCGCAGATATATTACTATATAAAGCAACGCATGTTCCAGTAGGTGCTGATCAGAAACAACACTTAGAACTATCAAGAGATATAGCTCAAAAATTTAATAATGATTTCAAATGTAAAAACTTTTTCCCTCTGCCTGAGCCGCTTATCCCAAAAAATATTTCGAGGGTTATGAGTTTGAGAGATGGTACAAAAAAAATGAGTAAATCAGAAGAATCAGATTATTCTAGAATTAATCTCAAGGATAGCGCAGATGAAATAGTAAAAAAAATAAAAAAAGCCAAATCAGACTCAGAGTCAATACCTGATAATTTAAAATCTTTAGAAAAAAAACCTGAGGCTTTAAATTTATTGAGCATTTATTGCGAAATTTCAAAACTTAAAATAGAAAAAGTTCTAGATGAAATGGCAGGTAAAGATTATTCATTTCTAAAAAATAAAATTTCAGACATTTTAATAAGCGAAATATGTCCAGTAGGAAAAGAAATTCACAAATTAATGAATGATGAGACACATTTGCAAAAAATTTTAAAAAAAGGCAGCGAAAAGGCTAGAGTTTTAGCTGAGGAAAACCTCAAAAATATACGTGAAAAAGTAGGCTTGATATAATATACAATTCTAATGATACAAACAGAGACAACACCAAATCCTGAGTCACTTAAATTTTTGTCAGAAAATATTATTTCATCTGTTGGAAATGAGGAATTTCAGAGAAGTGAAATAGACAAAATTTCAAATGTATTTATAAAAGAATTGTTAAGTTTCAAAGGGGTAGAGTTAATTTTAATGTCAAAAAATTTTTTATCAGTAAAAAAATCAAAAAAAGTATCCTGGGATAATCTTAAACCTATGATTATTTCACATCTCAATCATTATTTTGAGAATAATAAAGATCCAATACTTAAAGGAAATCAGAATGAGAAAAAAGATCTTAATTATGATGATGATGATACTGTTAAACAAATTATTGAAGTTTTGGATACTAAAATAAGACCAGCCGTAGCAAGGGATGGAGGAGATATTAAATTCAAATCTTTTGAGAACGGGGTAGTGAAAGTTGAATTACAAGGTAGTTGTTCAGGTTGCCCAAGTTCTTTAATGACTTTAAAACAAGGTGTTCAGAATCTTCTTAAACACTATATAAAAGAAGTAAACTCTGTAGAGGCAGTTTAGATGAAACGAAAGTTAACATACAGAGATCAGTTGATTGAACTTGCAGAAATTTATGGCATTAAAGAAGTTCAAGATTATCTCAGAAATAAAAAAAATTTAACAACTGGTCAACTTGAGCTTATATTACAAAAAAATAAAGTAGTAATTCCAAAAGATTTCAAAACTGATTTTTTTAAAGAAAATTTTATAAAACCTTTCTCGAGAGTTTCTAAAGGATTCGGTAATTTTAAAGAGTCTTTCTTTAAAGGTGTTTCAAAATTTCCAAGAAAAGTAAGTTTTGTTAGAGAAGATGTATCAACAATATTTAGCAACAGTCTAGTAAAGTTTTGGAAAACACTAGGAAATATAGGTTTAGGATTTTTAAATGTTTTACCTAAATTAGGTTCCACAGTTTATAATTTTATTGGAAAAACCTCGACCGATTTGTTTAATTCTATTTATAATCAAAAATTAAGACTAAATAAAGTTAACCAATCAGTAGTTGGTTTTTTTCTTATCGCAGGCGCAATAGTAATAGTTATATCTGGTTTTAAAACTTTTTATGATTTCAAAAAATTGGATCAAAAAAATGTAGTTGAAAAAAAAATAAAAAAACCAGAAACGATTTCAAAAAAAGAAGTAAAAAAAATTGACCCTAAAGACAAAAATAAATCCTTAAAATCAAAAGAACTTGCTAAAAAACCAGATTTAACAAAAAAACAAAAAAAAGAAAAAATTACTGAGGTAATTTTACCTGATTTGAACTTAAAAACTGCTACAGTTCTTAACTTATTCAAAGA
>MDSV01158245.1_pt1 | contig 10804 bp, 11 predicted proteins | sample 810851 | NCBI WGS metagenome assembly MDSV01 (sample SAMN05326640, study PRJNA326480) | marine metagenome | isolation source: seawater | place: Atlantic Ocean: North East | collected 2012 | reverse complement strand
TCCCTCCTGGAACTGGAATCTGTCATCAAGTTAATTTAGAATATTTGTCCAAGGTAGTGTGGAACGAAAAATATAATCAAGATATTTATTTATTTCCTGATACTCTAGTAGGAACAGATAGTCATACTACAATGGTTAATGGCCTTTCAGTTCTTGGTTGGGGAGTTGGAGGTATTGAAGCTGAAGCAGGTATGTTGGGACAACCTATTTCAATGTTAATACCAGAAGTTATAGGCTTTGAAATAATTAATAAAATGCCGGAAGGAACAACAGCAACTGACCTTGTATTAACAGTCGTAAAAATGCTTAGAGATAAAGGGGTAGTTGGAAAATTTGTAGAATTTTATGGTGAAGGGTTAAAAAATCTATCACTCGCAGATAGAGCCACTATTGCCAATATGGCTCCTGAGTATGGAGCCACTTGTGGTTTTTTCCCAGTAGATAATGAAACTTTAAAGTATTTAAAATTTTCTGGTAGAGATGAACATAGTGTAAAAATTGTAGAAGAATATTCTAAAGAACAAGGTTTATGGGCAAGTGAGAATATAGATTTTTCAGATATCATTTCATTAGATATGTCTTCAATTGTACCAACTATTTCAGGACCAAAAAGACCACAAGATAAAGTTTTACTAACTAATGCATCAGCAGATTTTGAAAAAGTATTTGAAAAAGAAACGAAAAGAAAAATACCTGCAGTTTCAAAAGTTAGCAAAACAGATTATGAAATTAAAGATGGACACATATTAATTGCAGCTATTACTTCATGTACCAATACATCTAATCCAAATGTTTTAATAGGAGCAGGATTACTGGCAAAAAAAGCGATAGAACTTGGATTAAAAACAAAACCATGGGTTAAAACATCTTTAGCACCAGGCTCACAAGTTGTGACTGATTACTTAAATAAAGCTGGGTTAAATATATATTTAGATAAACTAGGGTTTAATTTGGTCGGATATGGTTGCACAACATGCATAGGTAACTCTGGGCCTTTACCAGATAATATTTCTGAGGCAGTAAAAAAAGATAGTATATATGCAGTTTCAGTTTTGTCTGGAAACAGAAATTTTGAAGGAAGGATATCACCATTAATAAAAGCTAATTATTTAGCCTCTCCTCCATTAGTTGTCGCGTATGCCCTTGCAGGGAGTATGAAATTTGATCTTTATAAAGATCCTTTAGCTAAAAATTCAGATGGGAAAGAAATTTTCTTAAAAGACATTTGGCCTTCGAATAAAGAAATTGAAGATACTTTAAAAACAGCTTTAAATGCAGACATGTTTATAAAAAGATATTCAAATGTTCTAAAAGGACCCGAACAATGGCAAAAAATTGAAACTGAAAAAAGCAGTATCTATAAATGGGATGAAGGATCAACATATGTTAAAAAACCACCATTTTTTGAGGGTTTAACAGATGAACCAGAGGAATTTAAAGATATTAAAGATGCAAGACCTTTATTGATATTAGGTGACATGATCACAACCGATCATATATCACCAGCAGGCTCTATTCAAAAGGAAAGCCCAACAGGAGAGTATTTTATGAAAAATCAAATTTTACCTAAAGACTATAACTCATATGGATCAAGAAGAGGAAATCACGAGGTAATGACTAGAGGGACTTTTGCTAATATTAGAATAAAAAATGAAATGGTACCTGGAACAGAAGGTGGTTTTACCAAACTTTATCCAGAAGAAAAAGTTGTACCAATTTATGATGCAGTTGTTGAATACAAAAAAAGAAAAACAGATTTAGTAGTAATTGGTGGTAAAGAATATGGAACAGGTTCATCAAGAGATTGGGCAGCGAAAGGAACTAAATTATTAGGAATAAAAGTAGTAATTGCAGAAAGTTTTGAAAGAATCCATAGATCAAATTTAATTGGCATGGGTGTGTTGCCTCTACAATTTGAAAATGGAATTAACAGGTTAAATTTAAAATTAAGTGGATCTGAACTCATAAGTGTTTTAAATATTAATAAAGAATTAAAACCAGGAGCTGAACTAAAAGTAGAAATAAAGTACAATGACGCTTCCATTAAAAAGATTAAAACTATTTGCAGAATAGATACTAAAAATGAACTTGAATATTATAAACATGGTGGAATTTTACAGTTTGTTTTAAGAAATATGATTTAATATGGATGAAGATACAGCTATAATTAATAAAAATACAAGAAATCAAAAAATTAAAAATTTTTTTATAGATAATAAAAAAATATTAATAATTTTAATATCAGTAGCTGTTTTAATTTTAATAGGATATTTTGTTAACGAAGAGATAAAAAAAAGAAATAAAGTAAAATTAGCAAATAAATTTAACACTATAACAATAAATTTTTTATCTGGAAATATGAACGATATTGAAATTGAAATGACTAAAATTATTTTGTCAGAAGACAAAACTTATTCGCCTCTGGCATTATATTTCTTATTAGATAATAATATTTTAAAAGATAAAAAAAAAGTTAATTATTTATTTGACATATTAATTAATAAAACAAAACTTGAAAAAGAAATAAAATATTTAGTTATTTATAAAAAGGCACTTTATAATTCTAATTTTGAAACAGAAAATAATATGTTAAAAATATTAAATCCATTATTAAATTCAGATAGTATATGGAAATCACATGCATTACAAATAATGGCTGAATACTTTTTTGAAAAAAATCAAAAAAACAAATCAAAAGAATTTTTTCAACAAATTTTAGATTTAAAAAATGCTAATATAAATATTAAATCAGAAGCAAGAAAACGTATCCAAAGTGATTTTACAAAATAAAAAAATAGTCTTTTTTTCAATTTTATTGCTACTAAATAATTGCTCCTTAAATAAAAATTCAAATTTTTGGACAAAAGATGAAACAATAAAGAAAAAAACTTCTAAAAATAGTACTTTACTATTCAAAAAAGAAAAAATCTTAGAAAAAGAATTTAATTCATATTTAAAAATAAATTTGAGAGCTCAGAAAAATAATTATGTCAAAAATCTAAACAATACTGGGCAAATTAATTATGATGGTGATTTAAAAAAAATATCTCGTTTTAAATACTCAAAAATTTATTATTTCCATCAATATGAGTCTGAATTAATTTTTGATAAAAATAATATTATTTTTTTTAATAATAAAGGATCAATTTTAAAATTTAGTAAACAATCCAGTTTAATCTGGAAAAAAAATTATTACTCTAAAAAAGAAAGAAAAAAAAATCCTTTTTTATATTTTGCTAATAATTCAGAAACCTTAATTGTGGCTGATAGTAATGCTAAATATTATGCCTTAAATTTAATAAATGGAAATTTATTGTGGATGAAAAATCATATAGCACCATTTAACTCTGAAATTAAAATATATAAAGACAAGTTTTTTGTTGTAGATTTTGAAAATACTCTTAGGTGTTTTTCCTTACTTGATGGAACGGAGTTATGGAAATTTAAAACCACTAAGTTCACAATTAAGTCACAAAAAAAATCCTCAGTAATAGTAGTCGATAATAAAGTAATTTTTTCTAATTCTATTGGTGATATAACTGCTATTAATGCTGATACTGGAAATTTCTTATGGCAAAGTCCTACTCAAAATGCAAATAGCTATGCAGATTTTTTTGCTTTAAAAACATCTGATCTCATTTCTGATAAAAAATCAATCCTATTTTCAAATAATACAAATAATTTTTTTTCTCTAGATATCAATTCAGGTTTTGTTAATTGGAAACAAAATATCAATTCAGTCTTAAGGCCATCTTTAATTGATGATTTAATTTTTACTGTAACAAATGAAGGTTTTCTAACACTTATAGATAATAAAGATGGAAGTATTATTAGAGTAACTGATATATTTGACAGATTTTCCAAAAAAAAAAGAATTAAAATAAAACCTGAGGGTTTTATTGTTGGAAATAAAAATATATATTTAACAACTAATAAAGGACATTTGTTAATTATTGATATCAAAAACGGCAGAACAAATGAAATTTTAAAAATTGATAAAGATAAAATTTCTAAACCTTATGTGTTGGACCAAAATTTATTTATTGTAAAGGATAATGCTATTATTAAACTAAATTAAAATGTTTTTAAAATTTTTAGAAAAACTTGGAAGAAAAAAAACTGTCTTAGATAGGGGTCCTTCACATCCTCTCTTTAAAAATGCAAAACCGTGGATGAATCGTTATTATTTGCTATTTAGACATCGTCCAAAATGGTTTCCATTTAATATTTTGATACATGAAATGTTAGATAATGACCATGGCGAAGGAGTACATAATCATTTGTGTCCCTATGTAACCATAGTACTAAGAGGTGGATATTGGGAAACTTTAAAAGAAGGAAAATTTTGGCGTGCACCAGGATATATTGGTTTTAGGTCTGCGAATAATTTACATAGAGTTGATTTGAAACCAAAAACAAAGCCATTAACAATATTTATCGCTGGTCCCTTTGGATTGAGAAAAGGATCAAGAACCAAATATCGTTTAAATTTTAAAAAAAAATATAATTAATAATTATTTAAGTGATTTTCGGTAAACAAATATTATAGCAAATACAACTATTAAAGTAGCAATCCCTTTTTCACCAAGAGTATTTAATAAATTGATTAAATTATTTGTTACTTGTGAACCAAAAAAAGCTACGTTAGGTCCAAATAATATTTCAGCAATAACCGATACTGCTAATAATAAAACACCAAGTTCAATAAATTTGTTTAAATAAATTTTAATTTTATTTATCCATGTATTCATAATTTTCATTTTCCTTTTTAAATTCTGATCTCACTACCCTAGCCATATTAAATATTTGGCCAGGGTAGCATTAGATTTATTTTTCCAGTTCTATAAAAGAGGAAAACATTGAAATTTTATCAATGTTTATTTATAGAAGCCTAAAATTATAATAGCCGCTATTAATCCAACTATTCCAGCATCGCCTAGACCTTGTACCAGTCCAACTATATTGTCTGCAATTTCTCCTACAAATGGAACATTTCCACCTAGAAGAGAAACAACGATACCTAGACCAAGTAAAGCTATAACTACTTGAGTTAAGTTATTAACTGCCGATGTAAAGCCTGCTAACATTTTCATAACTACCTCTTTTTTTTGTTGTTTGTTTTAACTTAAACTAAATATCGAATCACTATCGATAGTAGTTGTTAAACACTATCATACTAAATGTAGATAAGTAGCTTATTTATCTTAGTATTTATGTTAATTAATTGTCCATTTTGGGCGTAATTTAAATAAATGGATTATACGCCCATTGCAAAATTGCCTGTCTCTGTCTTCTTCTACAACTTAAATCTGAAGGTTCGCAATTTTTTTTAATAGCCATTACGTGACGTCTAAAATTTCTCCATCTTTTAATTTGAATTATATCGATATGTTCAATTCTTCTTCCATTGGAAAATCTACAATACCACTGGAACCATCCTAGGGGATCTTCTTTAAATATCCATCCTTTATTCAGCCATTCTTGTCTTGAGAGACCAGATTTAACCTTAAATCGATTTAGATCAACATTAAAATCTTTAGAAATAATTGCATCTCTGAACCATGATTTTGGATATTCTTTAATATTTAAAGAAAAATATGAACCACCAAAAACTCCAAGTTTTAACATTTTTTTAGGAGTCAACTCTGGTTTGAACGATTTGTATAATTCTTTTACTTCATTTTTTGATCTAACAATTTTCACTATTTATCTATTAGCTCTTTTAATTCTTTATATTCTTCACAGTTACAATCTTTAAGCACTTCTAATCTTTCTTTAGCAAGGTCGACTCTATTTGTAACTAAATATAATTCCCCTAAATATTCATTAATCCCATTATGAGTTGGGTTAATACTTAATCCAATTAAATAATATTTCTCTGCTTTTTCAAAATCTCCAATCTTTCTAAGTGCAAATCCTAAATAATTTAAAGTATCAGGTTGATTTGGTTTTTTTGTATTTGATTTTATTAAATATGTAAGGGCTTTTTTATATTTTTTTTTCGCCTTTTCGTGCTTTCCTTTTTTTTCTAGATTCTTAGCTTTTTTAATTATATAGGCTCCTTTGTCGTAGTTGGAAGTGGTATTACTTGTTGAAGACGCAGCTCCATAAGAATAAGCAATAAAAGTAAAGTAAAAAAAACTTATTAATAAAAAATTTTTTTTCATAATAGTAATCATAATTTTAATAGTCTTTGATACAATTCTTCATCCGCATCACCTTCACATCCAAATAAAAGAACTTTAGAATCTTGTTTTAAATTAATTTTTTTTTTTATATCATGATCATTATTTAATCCAATTAAACTTATAATTCCAGGAGTTGAGCATTCTCCACCAACAATTTTTTGATTACTAAATTCACCATTAGATAAGTGTTTAATTGTTTCGGAGATATAATTATCAGAAATTGAAACACAATAATTGACAGATCTTTTTAATATCTTCCATGGTATTAATGACACTTCTCCACACGACATACCTCCCATCAAACTTTCTTTTTCAATAGAAATTTTTTTTATTTTTTGATATTTAATACTTTCAAAAACACAAGCAGCACTTTCAGGTTCTACTATAATTATTTTTGGTGTATAGTCTAAGTATCGAGCTATCCCGGCAATCATTGCCGCTGCCATTCCCCCAACACCAGCCTGTAAAATTATATGAGTTATTTTTTCGTTAATTATTTTTTCAGAAATTTCTTTCATCATGACTGTGTACCCAGCCATTGTCAACTTAGGTACTAATTTATAATCCTCCCAAGCTACATCTTGAACAATCTGCCAATTATTTTTTTTTGACTGCTTAATACATTCAATTAGGGAGTCGTCATAATTTCCTTTCACTCTTATTACGTCTGCATCGAAGCTACGCATTACTTTTGCTCTTGACTCGCTAACATAATCACTAATAAAAATTTTACATTTAAGCCCTAATTTTTTTGATCCCCATGCAACTGAACGTCCATGATTTCCTGCAGTGGCTGTAGAAATAACAATATCTTTATTTCCTTTTGTCACTTTTTCAACTGCATAGGCACCACCTAAAGCCTTAAATGATTTTAAGCCAAATCTTTTGGACTCATCTTTATAATAAATTTTATTGATTTTAAGTATTTCTGATAATTTATTTAAAGATATTAATGGTGTTGGAGAGTAATTATCCCAACTTGATATCACTTTATATGCTTCATCTATCTCACTTTTTGAAAGAATTTTTAAAATATCTTCTTTATCAAATTTATTTTTTTCGTTTTTTAAAAATGATGAATATTTCCATTTTGACAACTCATGTTTGGAGGACATTTTTTAGCAATCTAAAGTACTATTTTTTTCCCACTCAGTAATTGGGGAGCTTTTGTTAAATTGATCATTTTTATTGAATTGATCTATTTCAGTATTTTTTAACTTGATATAACTTTTAATTACATCCTCACCAAAAGATTCTTTAAGTTCTTTACTGTCCTCTAATTTAGATAATGATTCTTCCAATTCATCTGGCAATTTTTTTAGATTTGGATAATTTTTATATTCTGTATACATGTTACATGTTAAGGCTTCCCCTGGATCTGATTTATTATTTAAACCATATAAACCTGCAGCAATAACTCCAGCTTGAAGCAAATACGGGTTCGCAGAACCATCCATTAATCTAAGTTCAAATCTACCAGCGTCCGGAATTCTTATCATATGAGTTCTATTATTTCCTGTATATGAAATACTGCTTGGAGACCATGTCGAACCAGACTTAGTTGGAGGTGCATTAATTCTTCTATAACTATTTATAGTTGGATTAAAAAAAGCTGTTAGTGGCTGAGCTAGATTTATTATTCCACCTAAAAAATTATAAGCCAATTTAGTCAAACCTAATTTATCTCCATTATCTAAAAATTTATTTGTTTTACCACTCCATAAAGAAATATGTGCATGACAACCATTGCCAGTTAGGTCTTCAAAAGGCTTTGGCATAAACGTTGCTCGTAGACCATGTTTTTCTGCAAGTGATTTTACCATGTATTTAAAAAAAACATGTCTATCAGCAGTAACTAAACAATTATCATAATTCCAATTCATTTCAAATTGTCCATTAGCATCCTCATGATCATTTTGGTAAGGCTCCCAACCCATTTCAATCATGCTATCACATATTTCTTTAATTAAATCATACCTTCTCATTAATGCAGATTGATCGTAACAAGGCTTAGATTGTATATCTCTAGAATCTGCAATTTTTGAGCCATCTTCTGAAATTAAAAAATATTCACATTCAACTCCTGACTTCATTATTAAATTCTTTTTATTTAATTTAGCGATTTGTTCTTTGAGCATTACCCTAGGAGACGCTTTAACGGTTTTACCATCCATCCATAAATCAGAAGCTAGCCATCCAATTTCTTTATTCCATGGTAGTTGAATAAGACTATCAGCGTCTGGAATGGCAAACATGTCACTATCGGCAGGGGACATATCAAGCCAAGTAGCAAATCCTGCAAATCCTGCACCATTTTTTTGCATATCAGCTATGGCTTGTGCTGGAACTAGTTTTGATCTCAATATACCAAACAGATCTACAAAACTAATTAAAAAATATTTAATTTTTTTTGTTTTTGCAATTTTTGATAAATTTTTAAGCATACATTTATCTTTAGTTTACAATTCTTGATTAATATTCACAATATTATTTTTTTTTATTTGTACCTGGTATCCAATTTGTTCCAGCTAAAGGAACTCTAGCCATAGCCGCAGATTCAACTGTTAGTGCACATAAATCTTCGGGTTCCAAATTGTGTAAGTCATTTTTACCTGAAGCTCTTGCTATTGTTTGTGCTTCTAATGTCATCACTTTTAAATAATTTGACAAACGTTTTCCACCTGCTATTGGATCAAAGCGTTTCATCAATTCTGGATCTTGCGTTGAAATACCTGCAGGATCTTTTCCTTCATGCCAATCATCATAAGCACCAGAAGTACTTCCTAATTTTTTATAATCTTCTTCCCATTTAGGATCATTATCTCCTAATGCAATCATTGCGGCAGATCCTATCGAAACAGCATCTGCTCCAAGAGCCATTGCTTTGGCTACGTCAGCACCATTTCGAATTCCCCCAGAGATAATTAATTGAACTTTTCGATGTTGATTTAAATCTTGAAGAGCATCTACAGCAGGTCTAATGCATGCTAAAGTGGGCTGTCCAACATTTTCTATAAAAACTTCTTGAGTAGCAGCTGTTCCACCTTGCATTCCATCTAAAACAACAACATCAGCGCCTGCTTTAACTGCCAAAGCAGTATCATAGTATGGCCTAGCACCTGCTACCTTAATAAAAATTGGTACTTTCCAGTTTGTTATTTCTCTTAATTCTAAGATTTTAATTTTTAAATCATCGGGTCCAGTCCAATCAGGGTGTCTACAAGCAGATCTTTGATCTATACCTTTTGGCAATGTGCGCATCTCAGCAACACGGTCACTAATTTTTTGACCTAACAACATTCCACCACCACCAGGTTTGGCTCCTTGCCCTATGACAATCTCAATAGCATCAGCTTTTCTTAAATCATCAGGATTCATTCCATATCTAGAAGGAAGAAGTTGATAAACTAAGTTTTTAGATTGTCCTCTTTCTTCCGGGGTCATTCCACCATCACCAGTTGTAGTTGATGTACCAGCCATACTTGCCCCACGGCCTAATGCTTCTTTAGCTCTTCCCGATAAGGCACCAAAGCTCATTCCAGCAATAGTAATCGGTATATCTAATTCCAAAGGTTTTTTTGCATATCGCGTTCCTAAGGTTACTTTTGTATTACATGTTTCTCTATATCCTTCTAAAGGATATCTTGACATCGAAGCACCAAGGAAAAGTAAATCATCGAAGTGTGGAAGTTTTCTTTTAGAGCCACCACCTCTAATATCATAAATTCCTGTTTCTGCAGCCCTTCGTATTTCTGAATTTGTATATTTATCAAAAGTCCATGAGATCCGAGGATGTGTTTTTTTATTATCTGACATTATTAATAACTTGATACGTTATCGATGTTAAAATTATATAGTTTTCTAGCTGAACCATATCTCTTAAAACTATTTGGTTTAATATTTTTAATCTCACTTTTTTTTAATAAAAAAGAAATTTTATCTAAATGTTTTTGTTCCATTTTTTTTTCTATACAATCAGCGCCTAATGATTTAACAGATCCTTTAATAAATATATCTGTTTCATAAAGACTATCTCCTAATGCTTCACCAGCATTTCCACAAACAACCAATGTCCCAGATTGTGCCATAAATGCTGACATATGCCCAACAGAACCTTTGACAACAATATCAATTCCTTTCATTGAGATACCACATCTAGAGCTAGCATCTCCATCAATTATAAGTAAACCACCGTGTGCAGTAGCACCTGCTGATTGTGATGCATTACCTTTAACATGAACTATTCCAGACATCATATTTTCAGCCACACCTGTTCCAACATTTCCATCAATAGTGACCAGAGCTTTTTGATTCATTCCAGCACAATAATATCCAACATGACCTTTTATTAAAACTTTCATCTCTTGATTTAATCCAGCACATAACGCATGATTACCTTCTGGATTCATAATTGTAAAATCTCTATCATTTGTTTTATTATTTAAATTTTGCAAAATAGCGTTAACTTCTCTTAGTTTTTTTTTTTTTAAATCTAATTTCATTATTTTCCCCAAGAGTAGACAATGCCTGGCTCAGGTTCAAAAATTTTTGCACTATTTACATCTGGTAAATGAGCCATTGCTTGAAATTCAGATGCAATTGCTACATAGTTTTTT
>MDSV01053330.1_pt1 | contig 10804 bp, 12 predicted proteins | sample 810851 | NCBI WGS metagenome assembly MDSV01 (sample SAMN05326640, study PRJNA326480) | marine metagenome | isolation source: seawater | place: Atlantic Ocean: North East | collected 2012 | reverse complement strand
CAAACAATTAACTTTGTTTAATCCTTATAATATTGATTCAATTCAACCTAATTATAATAATGAAGATTATATTCTATATTTTGGTAGAATATCTGAGGAGAAAGGAATTATGACCTTGATCAAATCCATATCAACCTTAAAAAATATAAATCTTAAAATAGTTGGTGATGGTCCTCAGTTAAGTGAAATAAAAAATATTGTTAAAAGTAAAAATCTCGACCATATTAATTTTTTGGGACCTATTTGGGGAGATGAATTAAATAATATTATTAGTAAAGCAAAATTTGTAATTGTCCCATCAAAATGGTATGAACCAAGCCCCTACTCGGTTATTCAAGCTTTAAGTTTTGGGAAGCCTGTGATTGGATCTAATATCGGTGGAATTAGTGATTTAATTATTCATAATAATAATGGTTTATTATTTGAAAGCGAAAACAGTGAAGATTTGAAAGAAAAAATTCTTTCATTATATTCAGATAAAAATAGTATTAAAAAGCTTGGCATAAATGCAAGAGAGTTTGTGAGAAAAAATTGTGATCCTGAAAAATATTTTAATATAACACAAAAATTGTTTTTAAAATTAATTAGTGAAAAATAGAAAAGTTTTAATTACCGGTGGTAATGGATTTATTGGTTCATATCTTTCAGATAAACTAAGTCAAAATAATTTCAATGTTGTTGTTGTAGATAAGTTCGATGAATTATTCAGAGAGCCAATTAAGTCAATTAAACAAATTAGATGTGAAATCGATGATTTTGATAAATATAGTAAAGAGTTAAAACAAACGGATATTCTATTCCATTTAGCGGCAACATTTTCACCCTCAACATCTAAAGAAAAATATAAATCAGAGATAATTAGTAATTTATTTTCGTCTATAGATTTGTTCGAGAGAGCTGCTAAATCTGGCGTCAGAAAGATTGTTTTGTTTTCATCAGGTGGTGCAGTTTATGGTAATCATAAAATCTCTAAAATTGGTGAGGAAGCTCAAACAAATCCAATTTCTACTTATGGTATAAACAAATTGATTATTGAAAAATATTTAAAATTTTTTGCAAAAAAATATCAGTTTGACTTTTTGATTGTTAGACCATCTAATCCTTATGGGCCAAGGCAAAATTTTGATGGTAAACAAGGTGTAATATCAATTTTCCTTAAAAAAATTATAAATGGTGAAAAAATATCAATTTTTGGATCTGGAAATGATAAAAAAGATTATATATATATTGATGACTTAATTAGTTTATTATTTATACTTATTAATAATAATTGTAAAGGAACATATAATTTGGGTTCAGGTTTAGGATACTCAATTAATGATTTTTTAGAAATTTTTAAATCAACTTTAAATCTTAATTTTAAAATTAATTTTTGCGAAACTCAGAATTATGATGTTGTATCATTCATCCTTGACAATTCAAAGGTTTTAAATTACAATAAATTTAAATTTACACCAATTGAAGATGGAATTAAAAAAACATATAATTGGATAAAAGAAATTAATGAGATTAATAATAAATAAAGTTATTAGGTTATTAGGTAGAGAAAATTATAGCATTGATAAATCTATAAATGATTCACATTTAATCAAGATTTTGCTCAATAAATTTATTCAATTTCTTAAAGGAACTTTTTATCGCTCATTTTTTAAAAAATCAACAGGCTTCTTATTTTTAGGTAAAAATACAAGTATAAAATATAAAAGTAAAATTTCATTAGGTAGAACCATAACAATAGGAAATAATGTTAAGATTAACGCATTATCAAAGAGTGGAATCAAAATTGGAAATAATTTTACAATAAAAGATAATTCAATTATTGATTGTTGTGGTGTTTTTTCAAATCTTGGAGAAAAACTTACAATAGGAAATAACGTAGGCATTTCTGAAAATTGCTTTATTCAAGTGAGAGGTGAAGTAGTTCTGGGCAATAATATAATTATTGGTCCTGGAAGTAAAATTTTTTCAGAGAATCATAGATACGATGATGATGATAAGTTTATTAATGAGCAGGGGGTAACTAGAGTTGGCGTAAAAATTGCAGATGGTGTATGGATAGGGGGAGGAGTAACAATTTTGGATGGAGTTAAAATTGGTAAAAAAAGTATAATTGCTGCTGGAAGTGTCGTAAATAAGTCAGTTGAAGAGTATTCAATATATGGAGGAGTTCCAGCTAAAAAAATTAAGAACCTTAAAAAACAAAAATTAAAATGAAAAAAAGAATATATATAGCAGGATGTGGAGGTATGCTAGGTGAAGCATTCTATAAAAATTTTAAAGAAAATTATGAATTAAAATGTACTGATAAAGATCCAAATGAAAATTGGCTTTCTTTTTTAGATTTTAGAGATTTTGATTCATATAAAAAAGATGTTTATGCTCATAATCCAGACTATTTATTTCACTTGGGTGCTTATACTGATTTGGAGTTTTGTGAAAAAAATTCTGACGATACTTACAATACAAATACAATATCAGTTGAAAATGCAGTGCTTATTGCAAATGAATTAAATATTCCAATTTTATACATAAGCACAGCTGGAATTTTTGATGGCAAGAAAGAACTTTATGATGATTGGGACCAACCTAATCCATTAGGGGTTTATGCAAGATCAAAATATATGGGAGAAAAATATGTCTGTGAGAATGCTAAAAGATTTTTAATTTGTAGAGCAGGGTGGATGATGGGTGCTGGGCCAAAAAAAGATAAAAAGTTTATTCAAAAAATAATGAGTCAATTGAAAGATGGATCAACTGAATTATTTATTGTTGATGATAAAGATGGAACACCAACATATACTCACGATTTTGCAAAAAATGTTGAATTATTAATAAATAATGAGCATTGGGGTTTATATAATTTGGTTTGCGGAGGACAAACTAGCAGATTAGATGTTGCTAAATATCTTCTTGAAATTCTTCAATTAGGTGAAAGTGTAAAAATTAATTCAGTAAAATCTGAGTATTTTAAGGAAACTTATTTTGCTGAAAGACCACCCAATGAAAGATTAATCAATAAAAAACTAGAAATAATGAAATTAAATATAATGAGAGATTGGAAAATAGCACTTCGAGAATATATTAATGATTATTATTCTGGATATTTAAATTAATGAAAAAAATAATTGCAATAATAGGATCTCATGGATTACATGCAAATTATGGAGGATGGGATCAACTTGTCATTAATCTTGCAGAAAAAAAAGAAAAAAAATTTAGATATCTAATATTTAATTCGAAAGATTCTAATAAAGATTTCATTATCCCTAGTGAAACTGAAGTAATATTCATGCCATTGAAAGCATCAGGAATTCAAGGCATTCTATATGATTATTTTTCCATCTTGATTAGTTTTTTTAAAGCAGATATTTTTTTATTACTTGGTGCTCAAGGAATGCCAATTATTTATTTTTTCAATTTTTTTTTTAAAAAAAAAATAATTGTTAATTCAGGAGGTGTTGAATGGGAGAGAGAAAAATTTGGGTTTTTAGCAAAAAGATACCTCAAATTATGTTTTGATTTGTGTTTTAAGTCTGCTAATCATGTTATTATAGATAATGACATATACAAAAAATATATACCCTTAAAATCATTGGTTCCATATTCTGTTATCCCATATGGTGGTGAGATTAATGCTTCCTTAGAATTGACAAAGGAAATGAAAATCAAATACCCTTTTTTAAATAAAGATTACTTTTTATCAATAAGCAGATCTATTCAGGATAATCAGTTAAGAGAAGTTTGCAATGCTTTTAAAAAATTAAAATTTAATCTTGTTTTAATTTCAAATTTTTCACATTCTCAATATGGTAAAAGTATATTTGACGATTTTTCAGACATAAATAATATTACATTAATTGATGGTTTATATTTTAAACCTGAGTTAGATTTGGTAAGGAGAAATTGTAAATGTTACATTCATACTCATTCAACATGTGGAACAGCTCCTTCATTAGTTGAGATGATAATTTGTAATAAACCGATTATTTCATTTGATGTTCAGCAAAACAGAAATACTTTAGAAAATTCAGGGTTATTTTTTAACGACTTTGATGATTTGGTAAGAATCATAAAAACAACAAAAAATTTTTCAAAATATTTACCCAAAAAAACTGTTATGAAAAAATACAAATGGTCGAACATCATTAATACTTATGAAAATCTTTTTAAATGAAATCCATTTTTTTAACAGGCTCCACAGGGTTTATAGGTAAAAATCTAAAAAAAAAATTTCAAAATAAATACAGGATCTTTGATTTTATTAGAAGCTCTACAATAAATATCAAAGAAAATGTTGTCATACACTTAGCTGGCTTATCACATGATACAAATAAAAAATATAACCTAAAAACTTATTATGAGGTTAATACAAAACTAACAATTGATATTTTTGACAAATTTTTAAAATCAAACTCATCTGATTTTATTTTTTTAAGTTCTGTTAAGGCAGTTAAAGATTTTTACGATGAAAAACTCGATGAAACAGTTATTGAAACGCCAACAACTTATTATGGGCTAAGTAAACTAAAAGCAGAAAAGTATATCTTTTCAAAGAAAATCCCACATGGAAAGAGAGTAATTATACTCAGACCTTGTATGATTTATGGTCCAGAAAACAAGGGAAATTTAAATTTACTATATAAGATGGTTTCAAAAGGTTATCCTTGGCCTTTAGGTTCTTATGAAAATAAGCGTTCATATTGCAGTATAAATAATTTAATCTTTGTAATTGACCAAATAATAAATCATAAAAATATTTTATCGGGTATATATAACTTATCAGATGATGAGCCCTTATCAACCAATGAATTGGTTAGATTAATTTATGAATCAAAAAATAAAAAACCATTTATCATAAAGATTCCGAAAGTAATAATTTCATTGATTGCCAAAATTGGAGATTTTTTGCCAATGCCATTAAATTCAGAAAGGTTAAAAAAACTGACTTCCTCATATATAGTTTCTAACACAAAAATATCTAAAGCATTGAAAATTAAACTTCCTGATAATTCTAAAAAAGCATTGTTAAGAGTTTTTAAAAACTTTAGATAAGAATTACTTATATTAATTGTAAAAAAATATTAATGGTAAATAAATCAATAATTCCTCAACTAATAAGCTTTGACAATGATTTAAAAATAAATAAAGGACACATTAACAAGAATATTTACAAAAAAAATATTCTTGTGATTGGAGGAGCAGGTACTATTGGGTCGAATTACATTAAGCAAATTCTTAAATATAAACCAAAAAACATCACTGTTGTAGATATTAATGAGAATGGTTTGACAGAACTTACAAGAGATTTAAGAAGTTCAGATTTATTGGATTATAACCCACAATATGTAACTTATCCAGTTAATTTATTGAGTAAGACATTTGATAAAATATTTTATTCAAGAGAGTGGGATGTTGTTTCTAACTTTTCTGCTCATAAACATGTTAGATCAGAAAAGGATGTTATTTCAGTTGAAGCTTTAATTCAAAATAATATTTTTGGAGCAATTAAGCTTTTAAGTTTGTGCGAAGGTAGACCCCCAAATTTCTTTTTTAGCGTTTCAACTGATAAAGCGGCCAATCCAGTAAACATCATGGGTGCATCAAAAAGTTTAATGGAAAAATTAATAATTTCAAAAAAAAATAAATTTAGAGTTTCAACTGCAAGATTTGCTAATGTTGCATTTTCGAATGGTAGTCTTCTAGATGGTTTCATAAAAAGATTGGAAAAAAGACAACCAATTTCATGTCCGTCGGATATTAAGCGTTTTTTTGTATCACCAGAACAATCAGGCCAAATTTGTCTCTTAGCAACCTTTCTGGGAGATTCTGGTGATATATTCTTTCCTAAATTGGATTTTCATGATGATCAAATATTTTTTAAGGATTTAGCTATTAAGTTTCTAGAAAAAAATAATTTTAAACCCTATACAGTAGAATCTGAGAAGGAAGCAAAAGAATTTGATTTTGATAAAAATTCTAAATTTTATCCAATTTATTTTTTTAATACAAATACATCTGGTGAAAAAACCTTTGAAGAATTTTATATGGAGTCTGAAAATTATGAAATTGAAAATTATGATTCATTGGGCTCAATCAAACCCCTTGAGATAAATATTTTGTTTAAAGAAGTAGAATATGATTTTAATTCAATTTTTACTCGCACTAATTCCACAAAGTTAGATCTTATAAATATTCTAAAAAAATATGTTCCGGATTTTAAACATATTGAAAAAGGCAAAAATTTAGACCAAAAAATGTAGAATGTACAAGTATTTTTTTAAAAGAATTATAGATGTTATATTATCATTAATAGCCATTTTGATTTTATCCCCATTGTTCATTCCAGTCATGATTATTCTTTTAATGACAGGTGAAAATTATATTTTCTATTCTCAAAAAAGAATTGGTTATAAAAATAAAACCTTTTTTATTTTGAAATTTGCAACCATGGTTAAAAATAGCCCAAATATTGGTACAGGCCTTCATACAAAAAAAAGTGACCCAAGAATTTTACCATTTGGTAGATTTTTGAGAAAAACTAAAATAAATGAACTTCCCCAATTATTTAATATATTATTGGGAGATATGAGTATTGTCGGTCCAAGACCTTTGGTCGATAAAACATTTGAACCATACTCAAAAATAGTCAAGGAAAAAATTTATAATATTAAACCAGGTTTAACAGGTATTGGTTCAATTTTATTTAGGGATGAAGAAGAATTATTATCTAAGACTACTTTACCTCTTGATGATTTCTATAAAAATGAAATTTCACCATACAAAGGTGAATTAGAAATGTGGTATCAAAAAAATATATCTTTGTATACTGACTTAATGATTATACTAATCACTGCTTGGACAATATTTTTTCCAAATAATAATTTAGTTTTTAAATTTTTTAATGATTTACCTAATAGAAAAATAAAATGAAAGGAATAATTTTAGCTGGAGGTTCTGGGACAAGACTGTATCCAATTACAAAAGGAATATCAAAACAGCTGTTGTCTATATATGATAAACCAATGATTTATTATCCAATCTCTGTCTTAATGTTAGCTGGAATTAGAGAAATTTTAATAATTTCCACACCTGATGATCTACCCAATTTTAAAAATTTATTAGGTGATGGAAAAGAAATTGGTTTACAATTCTATTATAAAGAACAACCTTCACCAGACGGGTTAGCTCAGGCTTTTATAATTGGTGAGGATTTTATTGGAGATGATGATGTGTGTTTAGTTTTAGGAGATAATATTTTTTATGGTCGAGGATTTAGTAAAGTTTTAAAAGACTCTGTCCAAAATACTAAGAAAAATAAAAGGGCAACTATTTTTGGTTATTTTGTCAATAATCCACACGATTTTGGCATTGTAGATTTCGATAATAATAATAAAATTGTAAGTATAGTTGAAAAACCCAAAATACCAAAAAGCAATTATGCAGTTGTAGGTTTGTATTTTTATCCAAATAGTGTTATTAATATCTCTAAAAACATAAAACCATCAGAACGTGGAGAACTTGAGATTTCAACTGTTAATGAAGTTTTTTTAAATAAAGAACAAATTGACTTAAAATTGCTAGGAAGAGGATTTACTTGGTTAGATACTGGTACCCATGAATCTTTATTAGAGGCTTCTAATTTTATTCACACGCTTGAAAAGCATTCTGGATTAAAAGTTGCATGCCTTGAGGAAATTGCTTTTAAAATGGGTTACATTGATAAAGATCAACTATTAATTTTAATTAAACCACTGTTAAAAACAGGATATGGCAAATATCTTCAATCTTTAGTTACATGAAAATAGTTAATACCCCGATTAAAGATTTGGTTATATTTGAGCCTAAAATTTTCAATGATAATAGAGGTTATTTTTTTGAATCTTACAACAAAAAATTATTAGCAAAATTTTCATTGATAGCAAATTTTATTCAAGATAATGAAGCGATGTCTTATCGTGGAGTTTTAAGAGGTTTTCATTTTCAATTTCCGCCATTTGATCAAGCTAAGCTGGTTAGATGCATTAAGGGTGAGGTTTTAGATGTTGTTATTGATATAAGAACTGAGTCAAAGACTTATGGGAAACACTTTAAAATAATTCTTTCCGAAAAAAATAAAAAACAATTATTTATACCAAGAGGTTTTGCTCATGCCTATCTTGTGCTAAGTGAAGAGGCTTTATTTTCATATAAAGTTGATAATAAATTTTCACCTAATCATAATGGTGGTATTATATGGAATGATAAAGATTTAGAGATTGACTGGGAATTTGATAATTCTAAAATAATCACATCTGAAAAAGACAAAAATCTTCTTTCTTTTACTAATTTAAAGTCACCCTTTTAATTTTAGTATGAAAATATTAATTACTGGTTCAAATGGGCAATTAGGTTCTGAATTCAGAAAAATTTCAGTTGACTATAAGCAGTTCAATTGGTATTTTGTGGACGTAAAAGAATTAGATTTTTGCAACTTACAAGAATTAGAATCAAGTTTGTCAGAAATAGGTGCTGATGTAATAGTAAACTGTGCAGCATATACTGATGTTGAAAAAGCTGAAATTGAAAAAGATTTAGCTATGAAAGTAAATTGTTTAGCAGTAGAAATTTTATCAAATTGGTCATTTACGAATAGGTCTAAAATAATTCATATTTCAACGGACTATGTATTTGATGGAAACTCAAAAACACCCTTAAACGAAAATGCAAAAACTAATCCTGTTAATTTTTATGGTTTAACAAAACTCAAAGGTGAAAATATTTGCTTAAAAAATAATCCTAATTCGATTATAATTAGAACCTCTTGGCTATACTCTTCAAATGGAAATAACTTTGTCAAAACAATTATTAATTTGATGAGCAAAAAAGATACTTTGAATGTAATTGATGACCAAATTGGTTCACCCACATATGCTGAAGATTTAGCTAAAACAATTCTAAAAATTATAAACTATAAAAATTGGATGCCTGGTATTTATCATTATTCAAATGAAGGTGAAATTTCATGGTTTGATTTTGCTAATTCAATAAAGAAACTAATTAGTTTTTCAACAGAAATAAATGCAATATTATCAAATCAATTTTCTTCAAAAGCTAGCAGGCCAAGCTATTCATTGCTTGACAAATCAAAAATTAAAAAAACATTTAACATAACTATTCCTAGATTTGAAAATAGTTTAAAAAAATGCATTAAAATTATAAATAATGAAAAATAATATTTTAATAACTGGAGGTGCAGGTTTTATAGGCTCTCACTTAGTTAGATTATTTGTCAACAAGTATCCTAATTATAATATAATTAATATGGATTTATTGACTTATGCTGGAAATCTAGAAAATTTAAAAGATATCGAAAAAAAACAAAATTATACTTTTATTAAAAGTGATATTTGTGATTTTAAAAATGTTCAGAAAGTATTTTCAAAATATAATATTAATTCTGTTATTCATTTAGCTGCAGAATCACATGTAGACCGTTCAATTGAAGATCCTTTTTCTTTTGCTCAAACCAATGTAATGGGTACGCTTTCTCTGTTGCAAGCATCCAAACAATATTGGTCTAGTAAATTCAAGGGTAAGCTATTTTATCATGTATCAACTGATGAAGTTTATGGTTCACTAAATGATAAAGGATTTTTTACCGAAGAAACCAGGTATGATCCTCATTCACCATACTCAGCATCTAAAGCATCCTCAGATCATTTTGTTAGATCTTTTTATGATACTTATAATTTTCCAATAATTATTTCTAACTGTTCAAATAATTATGGTTCTTATCAATTCCCAGAAAAATTAATTCCACTATTTATAAATAATATTGTAAAGAATAAGCCATTACCTGTTTATGGAAATGGAGAAAATGTACGTGATTGGTTATTTGTTAATGATCATGCAAGAGCAATTGATTTAATTTTTCATAAAGGTAAATTGGGTGAAACCTACAATATTGGTGGTTTTAATGAATGGAAAAATATCGATTTGATTAAAGTAATTATTAGAACAGTAGATAAAATGCTCGGAAGAAAAGTTGGTAGTTCAAACAAATTAATTACTTATGTTAAGGACAGAGCTGGTCATGATCTTCGATACGCAATAGACTCTTCAAAACTTAAAGATGAGTTAGGTTGGGAACCCTCGCTCCAGTTTGAGGAGGGGATAGAAAAAACAGTAGCTTGGTACTTAGAAAATAATGACTGGATGAATAATGTTACATCTGGTGATTACCAAGAATATTATAAAAAAATGTATAATTAAACTTTTTTAATTACATATTCTACCATTCCCCAAATAATCAACTCATTCTCTTCTTTTATTTCAATATGCTTATATTTTTTATTCTCAGACATTAAATAAAGCCTATCCTTTTCTTTTTTTATTCTTTTAACAGTAAATTCTCCATCAACTAAACAAACTGCTATTTTCCCGTTTTCAGGATCTAATGATCTATCAATTACTAATAAATCTCCATCATCTAGTCCAGCCCCAACCATTGATTCTCCACTTACTCTTGCATAAAATGTAGCATCCCTATTTTTAACTAACTCATTATCTAAACTAATTCTAATTTCCTTAAAGTCATCAGCAGGTGAAGGAAACCCTGCTGAAATCCCTTGTTCCACAAACCATTGACCTAATGAATTTCCTTTTTTTGGTTTTAGAAATATAATCTTATTTGTTTTCACTTTACTTTAATAATTTCATTAAGCTTACAAGTATAATTTGGACTTAATTTTTCTTGTTTCATTTTCCATCTTTTTCTTAGATCTTGAGAGGCAAGTTTAATTTTGCTTTGACCTTCTTTTTTTTG
>MDSV01021715.1_pt1 | contig 10804 bp, 12 predicted proteins | sample 810851 | NCBI WGS metagenome assembly MDSV01 (sample SAMN05326640, study PRJNA326480) | marine metagenome | isolation source: seawater | place: Atlantic Ocean: North East | collected 2012 | reverse complement strand
TAATCAAAAGGGCGGGGTAGGAAAAACAACAACGGTAATTAATCTAGCTGCTTCACTGTCCATAATGGGTCAAACAAATCTCGTAATAGACTTAGACCCACAAGGAAACGCAACAACAGGATTTGGCAAAAGCAACAATGAGGAAAATAAGAATATTTACAATTTATTAATTAAAAAAATTAATCTTGGTCAGGCGATACAAAAAACTAATATAGAAAATTTAGATATCATAGGATCACATGTAAATTTGTCTGGTATAGAAGTTGAGACTGCAAACGATTCTAAAAGAGCTTTTGTTTTACAACAAATATTATTATCAGAAAAATCTGGATTACTTAAAAAGTATGACAACATATTTATAGATTGCCCACCTTCTCTAAGCTTGCTTACTATTATGTCCTTAGTAGCATCAGACGAGTTATTAGTTCCTCTGCAGACAGAGTTTTTCGCTTTGGAGGGAATTACACAGTTAGTTAAAACAATAGATAGAATAAAAGAAAATCTAAATCCTTCACTTTCTATAAGAGGAATACTTTTAACTATGTTTGATAAAAGAAATAAACTTTCATCTGAAGTAGATAGGGAAGCAAGAAATTATTTTAAAGACAAAGTTTACAAAACCGTAATTCAAAGAAACGTAAGATTATCAGAAGCTCCCTCACACGGTTTACCTTGTGTAATTTACGATAAAAGTTGTGTTGGAAGCAAATCATACTTCAAGTTAGCAGAGGAATTTAAAAGTAAAATTGTGAGTGCTGCATGAGTGGAAAAAAAAAAGGATTAGGACGGGGTTTATCAGCGCTGTTTGGTGATGAAAAACCTAAAGATATAGATAAACCGCAACTTAAACAATCTAACACTGTTGCAATAAGTGATTTAAGCCGCAATCCATATCAACCAAGAGTGAATTTTAGTGAGGAAAAGCTTGAAGAATTAGCCAATTCTATTAAGAAAAATGGCATCATTCAGCCTATAGCGGTACGACCAAATAAATCTGAAAAAGGGAGATATGAAATTGTTGCAGGTGAAAGAAGATGGATTGCTGCTCAAAGAGCAGGCCTTCACGAAATCCCAGTTAGGATTTTAGATTTAAGCGATGTCGAGTCACTTGAAGTTGCTATAGTAGAAAATATTCAAAGAGACGATCTTAATCCAATTGAAGAAGCAAGAGGTTACAAAAGATTGAATGAGGAATTTAAATATGATCATGATAGTATTTCAAAATTAATGTCAAAAAGCAGAAGTCATGTTAGCAATACTTTGAGATTATTGACTTTACCTAAAGATGTAATTGCTATGCTAGAGGAAGGCACCCTAACTTCGGGACAAGCTAGACCTTTAATTGGTATTACAAACGCATCATCAATTGCTGAAGAGATAGTATCCAAAAATTACAGTGCGAGAAAAGTTGAATATCTAACTAGAAATAAAAAAGGAAACTCAAAAGAAAAGCAAGTAGACGCAAATATTTTAAAAGCACAAGAACGAATTGAAAAAGTATTAGGATTAAAAGTGAATATATTAAATAAAAAAAATAATTCAGGGAAAGTTACTATTGAATATAAAGATCTGGAACAATTCGAGTTAATTTCTGATTTACTTACTAAGAATTAGGTAAATTACACAGATCAACTAATAATTTTCTAAATAATATCTCTTTATTAACCATGTAATTAGATTTTATTGTAACTTCGTGGTTATATGTTTTTTTTAATGCCAATTTTATTTGGCTGATGTCCCATTTTTCAAATTGATTTAAAAAGGAGGGTTTATCTTTCCAAAATATTGGTGGCTTAAGGTCTCTCATAATCTCTTCTATCGTTTTTTTTTTAGCTAAAAGTTTTGCCTCAAACAACTTGTTTAATCTCTGATTAATAATAGCTATGTAATAAACAATCTTTTCAGACTCAATTAATGCGTTGCTTAATAATTTATTCGTTCTAGTTTTATTACCTGATAGCACTGCGTCTTTTACTATCTCAAAATTATCAGTAATTTTTAAATTAAGAACTTTCTCGAGTTCATCTCTTTTAATCTGCCTATCAATAAAAAAACTTTTTATTTTTTGTAACTCATTATTCAATTTTGATCTGTCAAAATTACTGTTATCTATAAGCATGTTCACTATTTCATTGTTAAGACCTTTATAATCTCTTAATTGCTCCAAAATTATTCTTTTTATACTCAGTTCATCGTCATCGTAGCATGGCACGCAGTAATCTTGTTTAGATTTTTCAAAATGTGATCTTAGTTTAGATCTTTTGTCTAATTGATCTGAAAAAAGAAAAATTTTTTGTGTTTCAATTTTACTTTGAATTTTTTTCAACAAATCTAAAAATTTATCGTTACACTGATTAATAATAAAAACTTTTTGATCTTCAAACAATGAAATATTTAAAAAGTTTAAAAAAAAATTATCCTGATCTTTTAAAATTTCATCTTGATTTAAATAGTTGACTGTTGATTTTGAAAATGAACTCTTTATTTTTTTTTTAAATTCTTCTTTTAAGCCGTAGTTTTGTCCATAAAATAATATTAATGGTTTTTGAAATAATGATTTATCTTTTTCAATTAATGAGCTTTTAATTATCATTAACTATACTGTCAATTTGATTAGATATTTTTTTTGTAATATTTTTTGACATTACTTCAATTAGTTTTTTTTCATTGTTTAATGTATTTAAACGGTATTTTGAAACTTTGTAACTACCTGTTTCAGTTACCCTAAAATTTTTAACATTTGTTTTATTCTCAAAGTTGATAGCTACATCACTATTAAGTGTTAATTGGTAATCTGTTATTTCATTATTTTCGTTCTTATTTTTTATACTTCTATTTTTTTTTGTATTTATATTTAGCGTTAATAAATTCATACTTTGAGAGTTGTTAGAAAGCAGAAGTTTATTTTTAATGCTATAATTTACTCTACTTTCACCAGCCATTGATATATTTGTAATATTAAAATCATTTCCTAATGATGTATTTTTAATTTTATAGCCACAGCCATAAAAGAAAATTATTCCAATAAATATAATTATAATTTTTTTAGAGTTTCTCATTAATTAGATAAAATGTAGTTTATAATTTTATTTTTTACAAAGATTGTTTTGATAATTTTTTTACTCTCAATATATTTCTTAATTTTTTGGTTTTTTAATATAAAACTATTTATTTCATCTTCTTTTGTATTCATTTCAACTGAAATTATGTCTCTTGTTTTTCCATTAATTTGAATGGCAAACTTAATTTTATTGCTTATTTTTTTAATATCTACTGTAGGCCATTCTAGAGGATTTTTACATTTAAGTAGGCTTAGACACTCCCGTGCTAAATGTGGTGTAAAGGGGATCATAAGCTTCATAATATCAATTAAACTTTTCTTTAATACGTCTGAGTTTAATGATGTATTTACGTTTTTATTAATGAAATTATATAATTCATAAAATAAAGCAATTGAAACATTAAATCTAAATTCTTTAATAGAGGCATCAATTTTGTAGATGTATGTATTTATTTCTCTAGTAAATTTTTCTTCTAGAATTTTATTAGTATCTTTTTTATTTGTTTGTGAAATTAAAAAATTTAAATTCCAAATTTTTTGCAAAAATTTATTAGCGGAAGTAACACCAACATTAGACCATTGAACGTCTTTTTCCGGAGGACTATCAGATAGGATAAACCATCTTACTGCATCAGCACCATATTGTTTGATCATTGTTTCTGGATCAATCGTATTTTTTTTCGATTTAGACATTGACTCGGAGGGGCCAACAGTAACTTTACTTTTGTCTTTCTTACTTTGATATTTATTTTCACTAATTTTTTCAACTTCAGAAGGATAAAGCCAATTTCCTTTTTCATCTTTATAAGACTCATGACAAACCATACCTTGCGTGAATAAATTCTTAAAAGGTTCGGATATGTTAAATTTTTTATTAGTATTTTTTATCGCTTTTGAAAAAAATCTTGAATAAAGTAAATGTAAAATAGCATGTTCTATACCTCCAATATATTGATCTACAGGCATCCAATAATTAACTTTTTTTTCATCAAAGGGAGCATTTTTATGATCTGGGCTACAAAATCGTAAAAAATACCAGGATGAGTCTACAAATGTATCCAGCGTATCAGTTTCTCTAATAGCCTTTTTTCCAGTTTTTTTATGAATTGTTTTTTTCCAAGTAGGATGGTTATCCAAAGGATTTCCGCTAGATTTAAGATCAATATCATTAGGCAATTTAATTGGAAGCTCATCCTTTTCGACAGGTACAACAGATCCATCGTCTAAATAAATCATTGGTATAGGACATCCCCAATATCTTTGTCGCGAAATACCCCAGTCTTTAAGTCTAAAAAGTGTTTTTTTATATCCTAATCCCTTTTTTTCAATCTCATTCATAATTTTTTCTTTAGCTTCATTTACTTGGAGGCCATTCAGAAATTGGGAATTGATTAAAAGTCCACTGCCAGTATAAGCTTCCTTCAAACTACCATTAGTATCATTATCATCTACAACTTTAATTATTTCTAAATTGTATTTTTTTGCAAAATCGAAATCTCTTTGATCATGTGCAGGACAACCAAATACTGCTCCAGTCCCGTAGTCCATTAAAACAAAATTAGCAAAAAAAACTGGAATTTTTTTATCTTTTATAAAAGGATGATCTACATATAAATCAGTTTGAAAACCTAATTTATCAGCATTAGCTAAAGCTTCTTCAGTCGTTCCAGTTTTATCACATTCTTTTTTAAATAATTTAAATTTTTTATCTTTGGAAAACATAGCACTTAACTTGTGATCCGCTGACAGCGCTAAGAAACTAGCTCCAAAAATAGTATCAGGACGTGTAGTAAAAACTTTAATTTTATCTTTCTTTTCAGAAATTTGAAAATCAATTTCGCACCCAAATGATTTCCCTATCCAGTTTTTTTGCATCAACTTTACTTTTTCAGGCCATCCGAGTAAATTATCTAAATCATTTAAAAGTTGATCAGAAAATTTTGTTATATTAAAAAACCATTGTGATAATTTTTTTCTCTCAACAACAGCGTTTGATCTCCAACCTTTACCGTTGATTACTTGTTCATTAGCTAATACAGTTTTTTCTACTGGATCCCAATTTACATAAGTCTCTTTACGAGACACTAAATCATTATTATAAAAATCAATAAAAAGCTCTTGTTGATGTTTATAATATTCTTCATCGCAAGTTGATATTTCTAAATCCCAATCAATTGAAAGACCGAGCATTTTAAGCTGATCTTTCATGGTTTCTATATTATTATTAGTCCATTCTTGAGGGTGCAAATTATTTGCTTTGGATGCATTTTCAGCGGGCAGACCAAAAGAATCCCAACCCATTGGATGTAAAACGTTATAACCATTCAGGTATTTATATCTCGCAACAACGTCACCTATTGTGTAGTTTCTTACATGGCCCATATGAATTTTCCCAGATGGATATGGAAACATTTCTAAACAATAGAATTTTTTTCCTTTATTATATAATTTTTCGTTAGCAAAGATCTTTTGCCATTTCTTTTCTATAGCTTGAAAATTAATTCTTTCCATACAAAAGATTATTTAGTTATTTTTTTTTACGTTGTTCAATATCTATTTGGGCAGCTTTCCTTAGGATAGAACTTTGTAATTCACTTACTAATATAGAATTCTGAACTAAATTAATTTTACAGGTTTGATTTACAGAGCAATTTTTTTTATGGACTACAACTTTGAGACTTTCACTTTTAATTTCATTGGATAAAAAACGAACAGTGATTTTGATTGACTCATTATTTCTAGAACCGTCAGTATACCAATCTGATACTATTGTTCCGCCAGAATAATCTACCGTAGCCATAGGAATAAAATCTAAAATATCTAATGATGCTCGCCACAAGGGATTTGAGGTACTAAATTCGTACGTAGTTTTACCTTTGCCAGTAAGACCACTTAAATTAATGCCTCGTCCTTCTTTAACATTTTTCTTAGCTCTATCTATACCTCTGGTAGGGTTGTCTTTAGCAGAGGAATATTTGAAAAAATCTTTCCCACATGCATTTAGGAAAATCAACAAAAGCGAAAAAATAAGAAATTTATATAGTTTTTTGTTTAGCATTTATAAGTCAGTTATACACAATTAGAGTTAAACTGTGTTAATTCAATGAAATATGGATATTTTTAACCTTTTTCAACGTTTTTAGGATGTTGCATAAATATCACAATAGTACAAAAAAGCACATAAATGGGGTCAATTTTGAAGCAAATCTATCTAGAAAGTTTAAATTAGCACCATAAATTAATTCAATTAATTTAGTTAACAAAAGGAAAAACATGAAAAAAGTAATAGCAATATTATCAGTTGTGTTATTTTCATTCGGCGTAGCAAAAGCTGGTGAATTAAGCGTAACTGGTAGTGCAAAAGCATCGTATGCTATCTCATCTTCTGATGGAACAGCTGCGAAAAACAACCTAGAAAAAGGCTTAGGTATAGAAAATGAGTTTACTCTAGGAGCTTCAGGTGAGTTAGACAATGGTTTCACATGGAAGTATGCAGTTGATATTGACGCTGTAGAATCTAGTGCAACTAACGATGACGCACAATTATCAGTAACAACACCTAATGGTACAGTTGGTATCTTTTTAGGTGAAGGTGGTTTAGGTGTAGATAACGCTGCATCTCAATCAGTAATTTCAAGACCTTCTGACACTTCATACGCTGAAGGAATGTATGATACTTATGATATCGATGGTTACGATAACATTCAGTACCACACACCAGCAGGTTTATTACCATATGGTATTAGCGTTAAATTAGGATATGCTCCTTCAGGTCAAGCTACAGCAGCTAATGACTACACAGCAGCAGGTTCTGTAAACGCTCAAACATCTACAACAGATGACACAGCAGCTGGCGGAATTACTTCAGCAGCAGCAGGTGCTTCTGTATCTCACTACCAAGTAAAAATGGCTGAGATTCCAATGTTAGATGGTTTAACATTAGGTGCGGACTATTTTGAAGTAAGTGGTGGTAACGGTTCAGCTCAACAAAAACCAGAATCAGGTGCGTACTATGCGACGTATGCTGCTGGTCCAGCTGTAATTGGTTACTCTAAAAACTTTACTGCATTTCCAGTAAACGTAACTACTGCTGACACATTAGAGTCAGTTGAAAACCAAAAGTTCTCAGTTTCTGTTAACGTGAATGATAACTTATCAATCTCTTACGAGAATGAGAAGTCTCAACCACAAACTACAAGAAACACAACTCAATACGAGATGGAGTCAACTGGTATTCAAGCTGCTTACACAATGGGCGGTATGACACTAGGTGTTGCAATGAACGACCACGAAAATGCACAATACACGCAAAACCAAGATGTTAAAGATACTGTATTTACAGTAGAAATGGCGTTTTAATTAAGCGTTTATTATAAATTAAAAAAGCCGGCTAAAAATTTTAGCCGGCTTTTTTTTTACTTCAGATAAAAGCGCAAAACCTTCACTAAAAACATTTTTAAGTTGATTTAAATTTTTAACGCTAATACCTCCTAGAGGTATTATCTTTTTGGAAATTTTTTGAAAATTATTGAATTTATGTATACCTAAAAATGCAGCATCTTTATCATAACTAACTTTGAACAGTTTAGACAAAAGAATAGTTGTACATCCTTGTTTTAGCTTTTCTGAGATTTCTTTCAAGTTATGCGCCGAGCCAATTATTTCAAAATTTTCGCTTTTATAACGCAAGCTGGAAAGATTTTTGTTAAAAGATGACAGGTAAATTCCATCTGATTTTAATGAAACTGCTAGTGCATAATTATTAGCAACATAAAATTTGATAGCTTTTAGCATGCATCTTTTTCTAAATATATGAAGCACATTTTCATTATCAATTATATTATTATTCCGATAGATTATTGAAAATTTATTACGTATTTTTATGTTTTTTAAATCTATATCTTTGATACTTTCTATTAATAAAAAATATTTATTTTTTTTGGAAAACATATGAATACAATAGTTGATAAATTTGAAAAAATAAAATCGGAAATTCTTTCTTTAAAACCCGATAAACCAGTTAATATTATAGCTGTAAGTAAAACTTTTCCTTTAGATCACATAAAACCATTGATAGATTATGGCCATTTACATTTTGGTGAAAATAAAGTTCAAGAAGCTATGTCAAAATGGTCAGATTTTAAAAAAAGTATCCCGAGTTTACAGCTTCATATGATTGGTAAATTACAAAGTAATAAAGCAAAGGATGCAGTGAAACTTTTCGATTATATACATTCTGTTGATAATCAAAAATTAGCTGACAATCTTGCTAAACATCAAAAAAGTCTGAACAAAAAACTTAAGTATTTTATTCAAGTCAATATCGCCAATGAAATTCAAAAATCTGGTATTCCTGTTGGTGAATTAGACGCTTTTTACAATTATTGTTCAAATGAACTTAACCTCAATGTTATAGGCTTAATGATAATTCCACCTATAGATCAAAGTCCCGACAAATATTTTAAATCTCTAAATGAACTTAATAAATCTCTAGCTCTTGAAAATTTAAGTATGGGTATGTCTGCAGATTACACTAAAGCTGTTAAATACAGCTCCACTTTTGTAAGAATTGGAAGCTCTATCTTTGGCTCTCGATCTTAACATTAGTGTTTTTTTTTAATTTTTTAATAATTTCAAGAAGATGTTTCTTTTTTAATGCAACGCACCCTTCTGTTTTTTTATACTTTGCTCTTGCTACGTGAATAAATATAGAGCTACCTTTGTTTTTAACTATTGGTTTCATATTATAGTTTAAAACTATTATGATATCGTAAATGCTTTCTCTTTTATAAAGTTTTTCAAAGCTAAATCTAGATGGCAATTTAATGAGCTTATTATAATTTTTAGATTTAGGATCATCACACCAGGCCATATTTTTTTTTATAATCACTTTTTTAATTTTAGACTGAATTTTTTTAATTCTATCCTTCCTATATAAAATATATTTGATTTTAAAATTGCCTTTTGGTGTTATTAAATCTCCTTCTTTCCTTTTGAAATTAATTCCCCTTTTACCTATGGCACATTTTGCTTTATAGTTTCCAAAGTATAGGTATTTATTATTTATTAAAATATGCACAATTTAAATGTTCTAATATTAGGTTCTTCATCATTTGTTTTGACTCTAAATGAACTAAAAGGTTTTTTAAAGTTTAATCCTATATTAGAAAAATCAAACAACAATATAAATATAATTTTATTTCATATCGATGCGCTTAAAGACAAAAAACAAAAAGAATTTATTGAAAAAAAGGCGGTAATAAGAATTTGCGCGGGATCAAAAGAAAATATTATAAATAATTATGACGCCAGTTTAGAATTACCAGCAACTTTAAAAGAAATTAATGCTGTAATAGAAAATACCGCGGCCAAAAAAAAATTTAATAAAAACTCTTCTATTGAGGTAAAAAATTATTTTTTGGATAAGAATGAAAAAAAATTGACTAAATCAGAAAATTTTATAATTCTTACAGAAAAAGAAATTCAATTAATTGAATTATTCTTAAATAACAAGAAACCAATTACAAAAGATAATATTTTATCATCTGTGTGGAACTATTCTGCTGAAGCAGATACCCATACAGTAGAGACACACATTTATAGATTAAGGAAAAAAATTTTAGATAAATTTAAAGATGACAAGTTTATTTTGAATAATAAAGAAGGTTACCATTTATGAAAAAACGGAATAAAATAGCAAAAGATCTTTTTACCACTAAATATCGAAAACGAGTCGTAAAGCCGAAAAAAGGTAAAGGAAGTTTTAAAAGAAGGAAAAAATAGCCTAATAATTAAAGCCGTGCACCAATTCTTTGGATAATTTTTGAAGACATTTCTGTTCCAACTTCTAAACTTTCTTTTGTAGATTTGTTGTTAACTAATCCGTGTAAAAAACCTGCTGCAAATAAATCTCCGGCTCCAGTTAAATCTTTGATTTTAAGATTTTTTTTGGCTGAACATTCTACAATTTCGCCTTTATTGATTGCAATTGCACCCATATCTCCTCGAGTAACAACTATTAATCTATTAACCTTTTTAGCAAAATTGATGACATCATCAAATTTTTTCACATCAATCAAAGACATTATCTCTTGTTCATTGGCGAAGGTAATGCTTATTTTATTTTTAACTAATTCTAGAAAGTGGGGTTTATGTCTTTCCACACAAAATAAATCTGACAATGACATAGCCACTTTATTTGAATTATTTATTGCTTTTTCAAATGCTTTTTTTGGCTCACCCTCGTCCCAAAGGTAGCCTTCTAAAAATAAAATTTCACTATTTTTTATCGCCCTAGCGTCGATATCATTATCATTAATTTTTCCTGCGGTGCCTAAAAAAGTTACCATTGTCCTTTCAGAGTCAGGCGTAATTAATATCAAACAAGTTCCAGTTGGTATTGCTTCTTTTTTTTTAGAATAGAAGTACTGAACATTTTCTTTTTTTAAGCCTTCTTCATATTTGTTACCTAAATCGTCATCGCTTATTTTACCTATGAAGCCTACTTTATTCCCAAGTTGTGAGAGACCTACTATTGAATTTGCAACAGATCCACCTGAAATAGTTTCTTCTATTTTAAGGGAAGATAAGAGTTTTTTAAATTCAACTTCATCGACAAGTTTCATTGTACTTTTTGTTAAATTATTCTGGGTGATAAATGTGTCTTCAACTTTACAAATTACATCAACGATAGCGTTGCCAATTCCTAAGATTTTCATTTAATTATGCTTTTTTTACTTTAAT
>MDSV01011751.1_pt1 | contig 10805 bp, 3 predicted proteins | sample 810851 | NCBI WGS metagenome assembly MDSV01 (sample SAMN05326640, study PRJNA326480) | marine metagenome | isolation source: seawater | place: Atlantic Ocean: North East | collected 2012 | reverse complement strand
GCTCGCGAGCCATCGCCGCCGCGCGCGCCGCCGCCGCCGCGGCGAGTCGCGGGGCGGAGGCGAGACGACTCGCGACGCCGACCGACGAGTCTTCGGAGCGCTCCGCGTCGGCGCGGTGTCCCGAACCGGCGTGTCCCGCGGCGCAGCCGAGCACGGCGCGCTCCGTCTCCGCCATCCACGCGCGCGCGGCGGCTTCGGCGTCCTCGGCGGCGACCCGCACGACACCCTCCGCGGCGGCCGCCGCGGCGGAGGCGAGACCGTTCCGGTTCTCGTTCTCCGTGACCTTCCGCGCGTACGGCCGCAACTCCGCGCGCACGTCGTCCACGAGCGCGGCGACGAAGACGTCTCCCGTCGCGTGGTCCGCGACCAGGAACCGGTCGGCGAAGAAAAACGCCGCGTCCGGGGTGGACGCGTCGTTCCCCGGAAGGAACTGCGCGCCGCACTCGGCGCGCGTCTCGTACCCGAGGTACCCCACGAACCCGCCCTGGAACTCGAACGGGAGGTTCTCCGCCTCTTCCGCCGCCTTCGAATCATCCGACGCTTCATTATAACGCTCCGAAGAAAGCCGCGCGTCGCTTCTTTTTTCGTCGATGTTCTCGTCGTCCTCCTCCTCGCGCGACGCGAACGCCCGACGCTTCGCGCTCTCGGCCCAAGACGCGACGCGCTCGCGCGCGCCGCACCGGCGAAGGTCGAGCTCCTCTTCCAGGTACGCGGTGACCGCGACGCCCTCGCGGACCGAACGCTCGCCTTCGCTGTCAGTCACCTCCAGACGACCGCCGCGGAAAGGGGGAGGCGCGCCGACGCGCGGTCCGCGGCGCGCGCGCGCTTCCGAAGATTCAAAGTCGCGCTCCGATCGAGGCAGCCGGTACACCGCTCGGCGCCACAGCGTTCCCCCGGCGCCGCCCATGAACGAGAACCGCGAGCGCGCGCACCCTTTTTTTTCGCCCGCGGACGTTTCGTCCGCGGTGGCGCTGTCCAGCCAGAACGTGTCGCGCGTCGCCTCCGTCGGGAGAAAACGCGCGTGTTTCTCGCGGTTTCGCTTCGTGTCGCTCTCGCCGAACCCCTCGCGGACGTCGCGAAAACCGTCGTCCGCGAAGGCGTCCGCCCCCGGCGCCACGACGCTCCAGAACAGCGTCTCCGCGCCTCCGGGCGTCTCCGCGAGCGCGCGGGGGAGCCGCGTCCAGAGCAGTTTCGTGGGACGACGAACGCGTTCGGTTTTTTGTTCGGGTTCGTCTCGTCGTGTCGTCGTCCGCGTGGAATCGCGCGTGTCGAAACCATCCTCCCACATTCGTTCGTCGTCCGTCTCGGTCGCGAACGCGACGCGATCGGCGCTCGGCGACGCGTCGCGTGTTTCGGGTTCGCGTTCTTCGCGCGTCCTCCAGTGTCGCGCCGCGACGGCGGCGAAGTTGGCGTACACGCGAGCCCCGTGCGGCTCCGAACACACGCTCTCCGGGTGGAACTGCACGCCGAAGTGCGGGCGGGAGACATGCTCGAGCGCCATGATCGCGCCCCCGGCGCGCTCGCTCGCGATATCACCCGCGGTGACCCATCGGTTGACGAACAAACCGTCGTCGTCGTCGGCGGCGTCGGCGGCGCTCGCCTCCGTCCACGCCGTCGCGCGGAGCGCGCCGGCGCCGTTCGTCTCGAGCGACTTCGGGTCCACCACCAGGCTGTGGTACCGCGTCTGTTCAAACGCGCGCGGAATACCATCGAACAGTTCGCTTCGCTCGTCGTGGCGCACGACGCTCACGCGGCCGTGCGTGGGCACGCGCGCACGCGTCACTTTCACGCCGTGCGCGTGCGCGAGCAGCTGGTGGCCGAGGCAGACGCCCAGGACGGGCGTCGCGACGGCGCGGTCGACAATGTCGCGGCACACGCCCACGTCTTTGGCGTTTCCCGGGTTCCCGGGTCCCGGAGACAACACGCACCGCGAGAAGCGCCGATCGGCGAAGTGCGCTCGGAGCTCGCCCCAAACGACTTCGTCGTTGGTCACGACGACCGGCGGCTTTCCGTCCACCGCCGCGACGAGATGGTACAGATTGTACGTGTACGAGTCGTAGTTGTCCACGAGCAGACACGCGTCGGTCACCCCGACGCTCCATCCGCGAGGCGCGCGCGGCACACACGCGGTCGTCTCTTGACGTTTGGTCTCTTGACTACCGGCGGTCTCGAGTCCGTCCGCGCGGCGCGCGGTTTCGTCTCGCGGACTGAGCGCGCGCGTTTGGCATTCACGAGCGGCGCGAGGCTCGAGTCCCACCTCCCCGAGCCGCTCGGCGACCGCGCCCGCGTCGCCCACGAGGCCAGCCTCGGCGGCTGCGGCGATTGCGCGCGCGAGCCACTCGTCGTCGCCCAGAGACGCGTCGTCCGCGCCCTCGAACGCGGGGCCGCGCAAAGGGGCGGCGGGGTCGATCGCCGCGGCCGCCGCCTCGTCCGCGTCCGCCCCCGACGTCGCGTCCGCCGACGTCATCGCGTCGACGATCTCGCCGAGCCGACCGCGACGAGTGGTCCGAGACACCGCCGACGAAGACCGTTCCCTCCGCGGCCCGATTCGCACCCGCCTCGCGCGCGCCGCGACCCGTGCGCGCGTGCCCCGCGCGTCGAGAAGTGGGTCGGACGCGGGGGCGCGCCGCCGACGCGCCGACGCGTTTCGCCCTTTTCATCGCTCGTCGCTGGGAGTTCTTGAGCTCGAGATTGCTGCCCGCCGAGTGCCGGTCGTCGTTTTCCGATCGGGAACGTTCGTCAGGGAAGCAGATTCGGATCGCGCGCCGGCGGACGCGCGCGATGGGCGACGCCTCGGACGCCGCGGCGTTCCTGGCGAGCATCCAGCGCGACTTGAACGGCATCTCGGACGCGGACCGGTCGACGCGGAGGCGAGCCTTCGACGCGCTCATCAAGCGGTGCGTCGTCCCAGATCGACGCGCGATCGCGCCGTTTTCGTTTGACTTTTCGACTCGAGACGCGCGCGACGCTCCGAAACGACGCGCGGTGGCTGACCCATCCTCGAACACGTCACACGCAGGCTCTTCACCGGCGACGCCTCGAAGCCTCCCCCCGACGACGCGACGCTCGTCGCGCTCGCGCCGACCGTCGTCTCCGCGGCGGCGCGCGGCGCGACGGACGCGGCGGAGAAGGTTCGCGAGTCGTGTTTCGCGCTTTTATCGCGGTACGTCGCTCGGTGCGCCGGGTCCCTCGAACCGATCCTCAAGCATCTCGTCCCGGCGCTCGTCGGCGCGATGGGCGCCGGGTCGGCGGAGGAGCCGAGCGAGGAGATTCGGTTGGCGCGCGTCGCGCTCGTCGCCGAAATCTGCGCGGCGATGCGCGACGCCGCCGTCGCCATCGCCTTCGCGGACGACGTCGCGGAGCTCATCGCGACGTCTTCGCGCGATTCGTTCCACGACGTCAAGAAGGCGACGCACCGAGCCGTCGAGGCGTTCGTGGAAGGGCTCATCACGAGTCCCGCAAATACGACGACTACGGGCTCCTCTCAAAAAGGAGAGGAGAAGAACGCTTCTCTCCTTCACTACGCTCCGGGGGTCGACGCGCTAAAAAACAAACACGCCCGCGCGTTGTGTGCGTCTGTGTTGCCGGACGCGCGTCACCGCCACTCGCAGGTGCGTCTGTCGTGCCTGCGCGCGGTCTCGAGCCTGGTGCCGTTTCTGAGCGTCGCGGAGATGGAGGAGCTCGTCGCGCCCGGGGTACAGCCGATGTGCGCGGACAGAACCCCGGGCGTGCGTCTCGCCCTGCACGAAGCGCTGGCGCGTTGGATCGTCTCCGCGGAGACGTCGGACGAGAGCGGTGCTCTCGTCGCGGAAGCTCCGGACGGAAGCTCCGCCGACGCCGCCGCCGCCGCCGCCGCCGCCTTTCCGGTTTGCGCGCTCCCGCTCGCGCCGTGTCTCCTGCCGATGCTGCTCGCGGGCGCGGCGGACGAGACGGACGCCAACGCGGCGAACGCGGCGAGGCTGGTGGAGGCGGCGGGCGTGGCGAACGAGCGGAGACTCGTCGCCTCCCTCCGCTTCGCCGACGAATTAAACGAAAACGCGACGGATTCTCGCGCGGCGGCGCTCGACGCCGAAGCGGCGGCGGCGACGGCGTTTCTCCCGCACCCGTTTCGCGAGCATATCCCGGGCCCCGCGTCCCGGCGGCTGGTCGCATCCCTGCTCCCAAGCGTGCTCCCGCTCGCGATCCGCGAGACGCGCGAGTGGACCGCCGCGCGACGCAACGCGGGCGCGCGGTTGCTGGGCGTCGCGCTGGTGTACGCGCGCGAGAAGGCGGCGTCGTCGCCGCTGCTCCCGCAAATCGTCGGCGCGCTCGTCGACGCGGTGACGGACGACGACAAGGACACCGCCGAGCGCGTGCTGGTCGCCGCGGGGGCGCTCGGCGCGTTTTCCGAACAGCCCGAACACAGCTGGATCCCGCTGCTCGTCGACATCATCAATCCCGGCGACGCCGCTCATTCCGTGACCCCGAACAGACGCGCCGCCGCGCTGGCGGTGGCGGCGGCGGCCATTCGCGCCGCGCCGCCGGCGCGGGTCGCCGCGGCGGCGTGCCGCGCCCTGGCGGACGGGCTCGCCGGTGAAAACACGTTGGGCGGCTTCACCAATGCCGCGGTCCGGACGCAGTGCCTGAACGCCGCCGCGAACCTCATCGCCGTCGCGGAGCGGTCCGGCGCGCTCCGCGACGACGCCCCCGGCGGCGTCGAGTCAGGTGGCGACGAGTCAATAGACCTCGTCGCCGCGAGAGAAGGCGCGTCGGCGTCGCTGTTCCGCGTCTTGCTGCAGACGCGCGCGGCGGAGGATTTCGCGGAATCCTCGGCGGCGGGAGGCGCCGAGACCGGGCGAAAAGAGAACTTCTCCGCCGAGGGTGGGTCCCGTCCGACGGCGTTCTCGGAAGACAGCATCGTATCCAGCGGGGCGTGTACAAGCGCATCGCGGGATGCGATGGCGGCGCTCGCTCGAGCGCGCGGCTTTCCGCGCGTCGACGACTTGTACCTCGCGCACGCGCGAGCCGCGCTCGAGTCGGCGCGCCGCCAAGCCGAAACCGAGTGGGACGGCCCAAACCCGTCGCAACGCGCCTTTTGCGCGTTTTTCCTCGACGCGCCGGTTTCCGTGTTCGCCGAGGCGGACATCGCTGAGGCTATCATCGCCGTGTTCGCGAGCGCGGGCGCGCGGGCGCGCGACCCTTCGCTGCGCGCGGCGATGCTCCGCGCCGTGGACGCGGCGTTCGAGGAGCCGCTTCCGAACGAAGACGAAAACGAAAACGAAAACGTCGTCGCGACACAAAACCGCGGCGGCGCGCTCGTGGGCGGGCTCGACGCGCGCGCGGCGGCGATTCTCGAGACGACGGTCTTCGAGTCCCTGGTCTGGCGCGCGGGCGCCGCGGCGGCGGCGGCGAGGTACGCCGCGATCGTCTGCCTGGGAACCGCGCTGCGCCGGAGCACGTTCCGCAAAAAAGCCCCGCTCCTCGTCTCGCGCCGGGCGCTCGGCTCTTTGCTCGCGAAGGACCTCGTCTTGGCGCCGGTGTTTTCGGCGATGGAGGAGGACCACTACGCGGAGACGCGGAAGGCGGCGTGCTACGCCCTGGACGGGGTTTTGGCCACCGCGGGGCTCGATCTCGGGGACGAGCGCCGGCGGGCGGTGTACCCCGAGATCTTAAAACGCATGGACGACAGCCGGGACGAGATTCGCGTCGCGGCGGCGCGGTGCGCGCGTCGGTTTTTCGCGGACTGCGTCCCGCTCGATTGGGACGAGACCAACTGCCTGTACTTCCTGAAACCCTTCGTCGTGCACATGGACGACCCGAACCAAGCCGTGCGCGACGCCGCGCTGGAAGCCGCGCTCGCCGCCGCCGCCGCGAAGCCGAGCGTCGTCGTCGAGGCGCTGACGCCAGCGCGGGACACACACAGGTTCGCCGAGCACGTCGAGCGCGCGCTCGACGCCGCGGCGCGCGCGCGACAAAAAGGGCAAAACAACGCGTGACGCGTTTTTACCGTGCGACACATGAGAGCTCTCGTGTGTGTTTATAGACGAGCTCGCTCGCACCAATACTAGAGCTGAACTCTCGACGCGGTCGTCGCTTCGAAGCGCTCGCGAGAGGATGAGACGAAGGCGACGATTTTTTTCCGGTGAACGATCACACCATCGTCGCGTCAACACGCGTGGGGCGAAAAAGAAACGCCCGTTCGCCTCCCCTTCGCGTGTCGTGAAACGCACGTCCCGTCCGAACGACGATCGACGCGCACTCCGAGCCGCGCCCCGAGGGCGTTCGAGCCGCGTTCGCGCATCGCACGAGGCATCCCGCCGAGATCCCGGCGGCGGGTCCGAGCCTCCCCGCCGCGTCGTCCGAGCGCCGCGTCCCGCTCGTTCCGCGCGTCCACGCCGCGCGTCCTCCCGCCGCGCGGTTTCGTCGCGAGACGCGCGGAAATCCCCGTCAGGGCGGACGAAGATGGCGATGGACGTGGAGTACGAGGAGTACAGCAGCACTTCATCCTCGAAGCACCACGGGTGGAAACTCGAGGTAAGTCGGAGGCACCGCGAGACGCAGGAGATGGAGGCGCTCGAGAGTCGCCTCGCCGTGGAATACGCGAAGATCGACCAGGGTCTCAGCGCCGGCGATCTCACGGCGCCGCGCGCCGCGAAACTGATCGCTGCGATGGACCGATCGGCGAGACTTCCCGACGCGATCGCGAACGGAGCGTCGCGCGATCGGGGAGAAGGAATGTTTCTCACCTACCCCGACCGCGAAGGTCTGTGCGGCGCTCTGCCGACGCTCGCGGCGTTCGAGAAGGGCGAAGAGACGCGCGACGCGAAGGCGGGTCTCGTCGCACGAGACCCCGGGATCTGTTCCCGCGAAAGCCTCGCGTCGCGTCTGGCGGACGCCATGCCGCTGATGCGAACGCGCGGCGGCGACGTGATCGGCGACGCGCCGATCGGCGTTGGTCAAACACGAAGCGCGCCTGACGATACCGGCGTCACCCTTCACCGCGCGCTCGCGCCTCGCGACGAGGGATCCGAGACGAAGACGAACGACGTTCGCGAAAGCCTCCCTTTGGCGGCTTTTTCCCGACGGCCCGATCGGCTGGTGGAGTACGACGTCTCGATCGGGCTCGATCGCGCGCGCGGTTTAACGGACGCCGAGCTGAACGAGATGGCGGGCGCGGTGAACGACGACGGGGAGGTGGTCGACACCGCGTTCCGCGACTTGAACGGATGCGACTGACGACGCGCGCGAACCGAAAGCGAAAGGTCGAGCGTCGAGGCGAGCGGACGCGGAAGCGCGCCCTTTCGCGTGAACCTTCGAAGCGAAGCGAAGCGCTGGTCGGTGCGGCGTTCGAAGTGGCCACCTAAAAAATACAACCTAGAACCTACGTTCCCCTCGCACGCGCGCGCGCGCGCCTCTTCCGTCGTTCGCGCGGACGAGAGGCGCCTCTCTCGCCTCGCGGGGCGCCCGGCGTCGCCGCCGCTACGAAGCGCGTCGCCGCGCGGAAGTCGCCGCCGGCGGATGCGGCGGAAGCGGCGGGCGCCAGAACCCCGACCCCGGCGCGGCGTTCCTGTGCGCGCTCGTCGGTTTCGGCGGCGGCGACGGCGGTTCCGGGATCGCGGGAGCCAGCGTGTCCGCCCAAACCGGGTCGGGGTCGGAGGCGACGGCGTCGACGTCGAAAGAATCGTCGACGACGACGTCTCCCCGCGCCTCGGGGAACGCGCCGACGCCTCGTTCGGAGCCGAACCCGACGCCGCGCCTCCTCGTGCGCCCTTCGGAGTCGGGGCGATTCACGCGCTCCAGCGCCCCGGCGGGATCGTGTCGCGCGTGCGCGGTGACGAACCCGGCGAGGTCCGCCCGCTGGATGTGCGGTATCACCGCCGCGTGCGCGCGATCGGGCACGACCAAGTTGAGGCCGCCGGACGTCGCGCCGTGCTTTCGCGCGAGCCACGCCAGCGCGAGCAGCGCCGACACCAGCAAGCATCGGTTCGCGCCGCACGCCCCCCCCAGCCGGCGCGCGGGCCGCGCGCTCGCCGCCATCGCGCGGCGGCGGCGCACGCGGCGGGTGCCGAGGCGCCCCGAGCGGCGGACTGAGGTGGCCGGGCCGACTCGGCGATTTAACACCGACGGCGAGAACAGTCGCATGGACGAGTCTCGGAATATTCAAACTCGCGTCAATCGGCCGTGAGACGTCGCCACCTCGGTGCGGTGCCTTCGAAAGTCTGGTGAGCCAAAGTCTCGGTGCCGTCGCCGAACAGCTTCGCCAGCACGTCGCGAACTCGGCACACGAGAGGCGCGCGAGGACGACACATTTCCGACACGCGGACGCGGACGCGAGCGATCTCGGTCGAGTAGATCTCTTCGTCGCACGCGCGGTTTCTCGGTCCGCGCCCACGCGCGCTGCATCGGACAGGCTTAGGGACCGAGAGAAATCTCGACTTGTCGACGCGTCATCGTTTGCGACGGGCACGCGTGAGGCGGCGGGGAGGATGTCCGCAGACGGGGCCACCACTGGAGAGGGCGACGTCCGGTCGCTTTGGATCGGGGACCTGGTACGGATAACGTCGGCGCGGTCCCCCCGGCGAGGCCCGCGGACGCGCCCGCGCGCCGCGCGTCTCTCCTGCCCCTTCGCACGCGAAACACAGTCGCGCGGAAAGACGTCGACGCGACGATATTTCTCTCGAGCCTTCGACACGCCGGCTCGACGCGCTCGAAGCGTCTTCGCGCGCGTTCCTCGACGCGCGCTCGCACGTGTCTCGATCGCCTCGAAGCGTCTTCGCGCGCCATCGCGCCCGGCCGCGAAAGCCCGCCCGCGCTCACCCCCTTCCGACGCATCGAACCAACAACAGGGTTACTGGGTGACGGAGCCGTATTTGCTGTCGTGTTTCGCGCATTTCGGTGCGTGTGTTTCGTTTTTTCGCGGATCCAGGGTCTGTGACTCGAGAAACGTCCCCGACACGCGCGTGACGTCGACGGTTTTTCTTCGCGTGCCGTTTCGAGACGCGACGGTTCGCGCTCGAGCCGACCGAGACGCGAGCGAAAACTAATCCCTGCGATTTTCTTCCCCTCCCCGCTCTCGCCTCTCGCGCGTCGTCGGCTTCGCACGCCGCCGCGCGCGCCGCGTCGCGCCGCGCCGAATCCGATTTCCTCGCGTCTGACCCCCCCGCGCGCCCGATTCCAAACGCGCCACCCCGCACCGTCTCGAACTTCAGCCCCTCACGTGGTGTCCGCGAAGATCATCCGCAACAAGCACACCGGGTACAGCGAGGGGTACGGCTTTGTCGAGTTTCGTGATCGCGCGTCGGCGGAGCGCGCGCTCCGGTCGATGAACGGCGTCCCGATGCCCGGCGCGCGCGGCCGCAGGTTCCGCCTGAACTGGGCCAGCTTCGGGGTGGGCGCGGCGCGTCACGGGAACGGCGCTCCGAAGCCGAGCAACGGCGCCGATCCGGTGCCGGAGGCTCAAACGAACGGCGTCTCTTCCGACGCGCTCCGCGCCGCGGCGGGCGCCGCGGCGGAACCCCACCGACAAAAACCGACTTCGTTTTCTGAGCACAGCGCGTTCGTGGGGGACCTGCCCCCCGAGGTGAACGACTTCACGCTCCAGGAGATGTTCGCGGCGCGGTACAAGAGCGTGCGCAACGCGCGCGTCGTGACGGACCCGCGCACGGGGCGAAGCAAAGGGTTCGGGTTCGTGCGGTTCGCGGATGCGCGCGAGCGCGACGCCGCGCTCCGCGAGATGCACGGGGTCAAGTGCGGGTCGCGAGCCATGCGGCTCTCGCTCGCCGTCCCGCGGAAAAACCAGGCGACGACCAGTCCGTCTGCGGCGACGGGCTCGGGGTCCTCCACCCCCGCGGGCGGGCTCGCGACGCCGCGCGGGGGGTCGCCCGAGCGCGGCGCGGGGCGGCGCGAGGAGGTCGCGGGGGCGGAGGACGCCCCGGCCGGCGGTCTCCGCGGCACTCGAGACCTCGAGATGCGCGACGCCGACGCGGATTCGACCTCGCCGACCGATCCGGGAATGACCGCGGTCGGCGCGAACGCCGCGAACGACGAGAATGGAAGCCGTCCTTCGCGCGCCGGTCGGATGGAAAAACCCGCCGCGAAAACCAACCCGGAGGCGGGCGCGGCGACGACGGTGTTCGTGGGCGGCCTCGATCCGAGCGTGCGCGAGTCGGACCTGTCCGTCCTGTTCGAACGCCACGGCGCTCTGGTGTACACGAAGATCCCGCGCGGCAAAGGGTGCGGGTTCGTGCAGTTCGAGGCGCGCGCGGACGCGGAAGCCGCCATCGCCGCTCTGAACGGCGCGCGCGCGGGCGCCACGGGGAGCAAGATGCGCCTCTCGTGGGTGCGCGCCAACCGCGAGCGCGGCGACTTTGCAGCCTTCTCGCGCGGCGCCTTCTTCCCCGGGCCGCAAGCGCACTACGCGAGCGCGTACGGCGGGTTCGTCCCGGGGATGCACGTCCCCGGGGTGGCCGTCCCCGGGATGCCCGGCGGGATGTCCGGGACGGAGTACGTCCCCGGGGACGGGTTCGTCCCCGGGGGGATGGAGTACGGCGCCCCCGCGTACTTCCCGGCGCCGGGGGGCGGGTGGACGGCGCCGGGCGGGGGCTGGGTCCCGTCGCCGCCCGCGGGCGCGGTTCTGGGCGCGTTCGGGCAGGCGTCCGCGAGCCTGACGCAGGCGGAGAACGAATCGTACGCGTTCGCCTCCCCCGAGGAGGCGTACGCGTTCGCGCAGCAGCAGTACTTCGCGGCGCAGCGGGCCCGCGAGACGCCGCCGGCGCCGGCGCCGGCGGACGGCGCCGGCGCCGAGGCGGCGCGCGGTCCGGCGCCGC
>MDSV01149857.1_pt1 | contig 10806 bp, 8 predicted proteins | sample 810851 | NCBI WGS metagenome assembly MDSV01 (sample SAMN05326640, study PRJNA326480) | marine metagenome | isolation source: seawater | place: Atlantic Ocean: North East | collected 2012 | reverse complement strand
CTTGATATTCACCTAATATTTTTATAAAAGTTGGATACTCAATTGTAATTCCATCTAATTGTAACTCTTGTATTATCATTTTTGCAACTTGAACTTTTTGATCAGCATTGATTTGAATATATTTTTCTCCATGATTCAACAATAACTTAAATAAAAATTGTTCCTCCTTGGAAGGCAGATCAATTTGCTGTTTTTCAACTATTTTTTTTTCTTCTTTTTCTTTATGCTTTTTGTTTCTGTTAATTAAATCTTGAAATAGTATTTTAGAATCAAGATTTAAAATTTTAGATGCTTTTTCAATGTATATGGCTTGATTAGTTACATCATTAACTAATGATATGCTGTGTAATAATTTTTTTACTAGCTTAATTTTTTTTTCTGGAATCTCTAAATTTTCGGAATCTATATTTGAAATAAAAGATAAAAAATCTTGCTTGTTCTCTTGAAGGTAATTTTTTAAAGCAATATAATCCATCGCTTTTGCAAAAGAATCTGGATCATGTCCATCAGGTAATTTTATTACATTAACATACATATTTAATGATAAGGCGACATCAATAACACGGAAAGCTGCGTTAATCCCGGCTTGATCTGAGTCAAACAAAATAGTAATTGAATTTGAAAACCTTTTAATGAGGCGAATTTGATCACTGGTTATTGCAGTGCCTGATGAAGCTACAACATTTGTGATTTTTTTTTGATGCAATGAAATAACATCTAAGTAGCCTTCAACTAAATAACAGTTATCATTTTTAATTATTTCAGTTTTCGCAAAATTCAAACCATATAAAACTTTACTTTTTTGATATAATAAAGTCTCGGGTGAATTTATATACTTAGCTGTTTTTTTATCATTATTTAAAATTCTGCCGCCAAATCCAATTATTCTGTTACTAATTGAATAAATAGGAAATAAAATTCTTTCGTTGAATCGACTATAAATATTATCTCCTTCCAAAAAAAGACCAGACTTAATTAATATTTCTTTTTTAAAACCTTTTTTAATTAATTGATCATAAAATTCTTTACTACCTTTTGGTAAATATCCTAAGTTAAACTTTTCAGTTATAACTTTATCTAATTTTCTTTCTGATAAATATTTTAAAATATTTTCATTATTAATTAAATACTCTTTTGATTTTTTTTGAACAAAATCTAAAACTATAGATATTGATTCTTTATCATCTTCATCCTTTTGATTAAATGTTTTATCCTGAGTTTCAATAATTTCAATACTATACTTTTTTGCTAAATATCTAATTGCTTCTGGATAAGAACAACCATCATGTTCCATTAAAAATGACACAACATTTCCGCCTTTTCCAGAACTAAAATCTTTCCAAATTCTCTTAGATGGAGAAACTATAAACGAGGGGGTTTTTTCATCAGAAAATGGACTTAGTCCCTTAAAATTCGCACCAGCTTTTTTCAATCCAACAAAGTCTCCTATAACATCTTCTATAACAGCGACATTAAATACTTCTTCAATTGTTTTTTTAGAAATCATTTATCCTATTTAGTTCTTATTTTAATATAATTAATTAAATCAATTAAAGATCTTTTATACTTAGAATCTGAAAATATAGCTAGATCATTAATTACTTCATTAACCAAAATATCAATTTTATTTTTTGAAAATTCTATACCATTATTTTTATATACAAGTTTACAAATAAATGATATTTCATTATCTAATACCTTTTTCTTGTTAAGTATTTTTAATATTTGTTGGTTTTCAAAGAAGGAAGCTTTTTTTAATGTATGTAAAAGAGGTAGATTAATTTTACTTTCCTTCAAATCATTACCCATTGATTTTCCTGTTAAATTACTTTTATTATAATCTAAAATATCATCTTTTATTTGAAATATAATGCCTATTTTTTCACCAATATCATAAAACTTTTGAAGTTCATTTTTTTTAGTCAAGTTATTAGAAACGGCCGCTAATTGAAAACAACAGCCAAATAATGAGCCTGTTTTTCTTTTAATTATTTCAAAATATTCATCTTCATTAAGATCTAAATCTCTTGATTTTTGCATTTGATATATCTCACCTTCACTTATATTTTCAACAGCTTTGGATGTATATTTTAATATATTTATGTCATTATCTTTTAATCCTAAAGATAATCCCCTTGATAATAAGTAATCACCAAATAAAACTGCTATTTTATTTTTCCATAAACTACTTACTGAGAATTTACCTCTTCTAAAATGAGCGTCATCAACTACATCATCGTGAATCAAAGTAGCTGTGTGTAATAATTCAATTAAAATACATGAAGAATATGTTTTATTATTAATTTCTCCAATCATTTTTGAAACTAATAATAATAATATTGGTCTAATTTTTTTTCCAGGATTTTTTAATATATAATCTGAGATAAATATTAATAATTTTACATCAGATGAAAGTGAGTCTTTATATTTTGAATCAAAAATTTTTAATTCTTTTGAGATAGGTTTAATAATTTGATTTAACATAACTAAATTTTATTAGCTAACTGACCACAAGCAGCATTTACATCTTCTCCTCTACTCCTTCTTAAATTGACAACTATATTTTCTTTTTTTAACATTGAAATAAATTCTATTGTTTTTTTATTTGTTGATTTCTTAAACTTAGAATTTTCAACGTTATTGAATTCAATCAAATTTATTTTAGATGGCACAATTTTAGAAAATTGAATTAATTCCTCCGCATCTTTTATATTATCATTAAAATCGTTTAATAAAACATATTCATAAGTAATTTTAATTTTAGTTTTACTGTAAAAATATATTAGTGCCTCTTTTAATTTTTCCAAGTTATTTGAATTATTAATATCCATTATTTCTGATCTTTTTATATTATTTGCTGAGTGAAGAGAAACGGCTAAATTAACTTTTAATTTTTCATCTGCTAATTTTTTTATCATTTTAGATACACCCACAGTTGATACTGTTATCCTTTTTGAAGACATATTTAAAACTTCTTTACTAGTTAAATAACTTATAGAATCTACGACATTTTGATAATTAACCAGAGGCTCTCCCATACCCATATACACAATATTTGTGATACCCATATTATATTCTTTATGTGATTTATCCATCATTAAAGAAACCTGATCAAATATTTCATATGACATAATGTTTCTTTTTCTTTTCATACTTCCAGTTGCACAAAACTTACATGCAAAACTACATCCTACTTGGGAAGATATACATGCAGTTACTCTATTTTTTTCAGGTATTAAAACCCCTTCACATTTACTTCCATCGTCCAAGCAAAATAAAAATTTCATAGTCCCATCTTTGCTTTTAATTTGAGTGCTTATTTTAGCATGAGAAATAGTAAAATTATGTATCAAATACTCTCTACATTTTTTAGAAATATTTTTCATTTCCTGAAAAGAGTGCACGTTTCTCTTCCACAACCATCTGTATATTTGCTTTGCCCTATATCCAGGCTCGTCAATTTTTTCTATAATTTTTTCAAGATCAGAAAATTTTAAACTCCTAATGTTTTGTTTCATGTCTTAATATTAAAAATTTTAGGATTCAATAATTTTTTTTGCTAAATACCAATCCTCCTTTGTTGTAATTTTAAAATTTATTTCTTCTCCTTTTATTAGATTAACCTTTTTAACCATATTTTCAATTAATGAAACATCATCAGTTTTATCTTCGAATTTTTTCTTATACGCTTTTTTAATTAATTTACCTTTAAAAATTTGAGGTGTTTGAGTGAAAAAATAATTTGTTCTATTAACTGACTTCGTTTTATTATTTTCTAAATTAATTCTTATTGAATCTTTAGAAATTATATATGGTGCTGCATGGTTTTTTTTAATTGCAGATAAGAACAATTTGTTTATTAATTTAATACTTATGAAAGGACGAACACCGTCGTGAATAGACACAATATCATCATCACATATATGTAAATTATTTAATGCATTCTTTACTGACTCATACCTTGAATCTCCTCCGCTATATACATTGTGTCCAATATTAAAATTATGTGTTAGACATAGCGATTTCCAAAAAGAAATTTTATTTTTTGGTAAAATTACTGATAATATAGATGTTTTATCAAATTGATAAAACTTTGAAATGCTATGCATTAAAACAGGTTTTTTTCCTAATATTAAAAATTGCTTATAAACATCTGAAGCCATTCTAGTTCCTTGACCTGCTGCTAAAATAATTACAAAATGCTTTTTTGACATTATTTATTTAAATAATTAGAGTATCAACATACAATCACCATAACTTAAAAACTTATATTTTTCTTTTACCGCTTCCTTGTAAGCATTCATTAATAAGTCATGACCAGAAAATGCAGAGACTAGCATCATTAAAGTTGATTTTGGTGCATGAAAATTTGTAATCATTGAGTTTGCAATTCTAAAATCATAATTTGGAAAAATAAATTTATTTGTCCACCCGTCAAAAGGTTTTAATCTATGATCTGTAGAGACTGAAGTTTCTAAAGCTCTAATACATGTTGTTCCAACTGCACATATTTTTCTTTTCTCTGATAGAGTATGATTGACATCAATTGAAGTTTTTTCAGAAATAAAGAGTCGTTCCGAATCCATTTTATGCTTAGATAAATCTTCCACTTCAACAGGTTTAAAGGTCCCTAAGCCAACGTGTAAAGTAATCTCACTCAATTTAATCCCCTTAATTTCAGCTCTCTTTAATAAATTGCGACTGAAGTGAAGACCCGCTGTTGGAGCAGCAACAGCACCCTCAACTTTTGCATAAACTGTTTGATATCTTTTATGATCATTTTTATCAGGGTTTCTATTTAAATACTTTGGTATTGGTGTTTCACCTAACTCTTTTAATTTATTTCTAAAATCTTCATAATTCCCATCATATAAAAATCTTAATGTTCGACCTCTTGAAGTAGTGTTATCTACAACCTCTGCAACTAATGAAAAATCATCTCCAAAGTATAACTTATTTCCTATTCTAATTTTTCTTGCTGGATCTACCAAAACATCCCACAACCTGATTTCATCATTCAGCTCACGAAGTAAAAAAACTTCAATTCTTGCACCGGTTTTTTCTTTATTACCATACATTCTGGCAGGAAAAACTTTAGTGTTATTCACAACAAACATATCATTTTCATCAAAATATGTTAAAATATCTTTAAACATTTTATGTTCTATAGCACCTGTTTTTCTATCTATAACCATCATTCTAGATTGGTCTCTTTCAGGCTTAGGTTTGTTTGCAATTAATTTTTCAGGGAGATCGTAATTAAAGTGTGATAATTTATACTTCATGTTTTTTTTTTAAATAGGTTCGCAAATATACAAAATTATATGAGTAGGTTACTTTCTTTATTTTTATCTAGCGTCATTTCAAAATAATTAATATTTAGTGCAGAATCTAAATTATATTTTCCAATAGCTGTTCTCTTAAGATTGAAAAGATATGCTCCGCATTTTAAATATTTGCCAATATCGTTAGCTAATGATCTTATATAGGTTCCTTTGCTGCATACTACTTTTACAATTATAAATGGAAAATTAATACTAATTAATTTGAAAGAATGTAAGAAAACTGGCCTAGGTGAAATTACAAATTCCTCATTATTTCTAGCTTTTTTATATGCTCGTTTTCCATTAACTTTAATAGCAGAAAACCTTGGCGGAACTTGGTCTAAATTCCCCACAAAAACTTTTTCTAATTTATATATGTCATTGAAAGTTAAAAAATTAAAATCTTTCACTTGTATTTCATCTTTTTCTCTATCAAAACTTTCAGTGTAATAACCCAATTTTATTGTGGCTAAATAAGTTTTATTTAGCTGTTGAATCACTGGAATCTTTTTTGTCATTTTACCAGTACATAAAATCAGAAGGCCAGTTGCCAATGGATCCAAAGTACCAGCATGTCCAACTTTTAATTTACTAACAGAAAGCTTTTTTTTTAATAAAAATCTTATTTTTTTTACAACATCAAATGATGTCCACTTTAAAGGTTTATTAATTAAAAAAATATTATTATCCATTAGAAATTTTCGAAGCTAAAAACTAACAAAGATATAATTAAGCAATAGTACCCAAAATATTTTAATTTACTATTGTCAACAATTTTTATCATCCAATTACAACATAAGCATCCAACAACAAAAGTAACTAAAAAAGAAACTAAAATATAAGGATTAAAATTTATCATATTAATTAATTCTAAACTTAAAATGTCAATAGCAGATTTCCCTAAGATAACAGGTAAACAAATTAAAAATGAAAAAGCAGATGCTTCTTTTTTTGAGGCGCCTAAAAGTAATGCACAACAAATTGTTGCTCCAGATCTAGAAATTCCAGGGAGAATTGCAATAGACTGAGCAATTCCAACTAATAAGGCTGTTAAAAGAGTAATCTTTTTTGTTTTAATGTTTATTTTTTCAGTTATAAAAAGAATAAACCCAGTTATAAAAAACATAAGTGAAACAAAATTCAAACTCCACCCATTATCATATTTTTCTTCAATAAATTGATCAACATTAAAAATAACAAGTATAGCAATTGGAATTAAAGAAACTAAAATGTTGATAACATAATTTTTTGAATCATCATTTTTAGTTGATAGCAAACTTTTTATTTTTTCTCTAAAAATAAAAATTATACTCATGGCAGTAGCTAAATGTAAAATTACAGTAAGGAATGCCCCTTCTTCTTGAATACTTGAATTATCAAATACATTTTTTAGAAATTCAATATGACCACTGCTACTAACAGGTAAAAATTCTGTTACACCTTGTATTATAGCTAAAAAAATATAATCAATTAAATTGGTCATTTTTTTATCATTATAGAAAATCCAGACATTATAAATGCAATGATGATTACAATTGGCGCAATAACAATTCTGCGGCTAGAAAAAATTTCTGGGTTAAATGTTGAATCACTAGCTCCACCACCAGACAATAATAGAAAACCAATAAACAACAAGAATATAGAAAAAATAAGAATTAAATATTTCTTTTTATTAAACAACAAACTTTGTTTTTCTTCGCTTTTTTGATTCTGATTTTTCATATAAACTATTTATCTGTAAAAATTTGTTTTTAAACTTAATATTCTTTTTAACACAAAAAAATGACTTAAAAATGAAATTAAAATACCGAATATAATTTTCATTATAAATATCAACAAGATTTCGAATAAAGTGACGTATAAAAATAAATTTTGTGTTAAAACTTGAGCATCCTCAAAAATAATAAATAAAATAGTGAAAACTAATATCGTAAGAATCATATTTGAAATAGTAGCTGCAAATAGACCATCTAATAAACTTCTAAATAAATATGGCCTTTGAATAAAATTTTTAGTTGCACCAACTAATTGCATTATTTTTAAATTATTACTTTGAGTGAAAATTTTTAATCTAATATTATTATAAATTAAAATAATTGAAAGTATTGTAAATATAATGCAGACAACAAATGAAATTTTTAAAATTTTTAATTTAAAATTCATCAAAGAATCCGAAACTTTGAGTGGGAAAATCGCACTTGATACTGTTTGATTTCTTTCTATTTTTTCCTTCAAAACTTTTAGATCTTTTGAGTTATGAAATTTAGATTTGATATATAAATCTATAACATCGGGTAAGGGATTTTCATTATTTAAAGGATGAAGGAAATCCGCACCTAATTTTTCTTTCAATTTTGTTGCTGCTAATTCTTTTTCAACAAACTGAGTTTTTTGAAAATCTACCTCATCAATAGTTTTTAAAAAATTCATAAGATCTACAATCTCGTTTGAACTTGTATTATTTAAAATTATTTTAAATGGTACATTTTCTTGTAATTTTTGAACTAATCTATTGGAGAAAAAAAATATTATTAAAATAAAACCAATACTAAGGAGAGCAATTGACATTGTGAAAATCATTGAAGTCTTTAAACTGAAAATTGAATTTTTTAGTACTTTGTTTGGTTTGTTACTCATGATACTGAAACTAAATTAAGAAATACAATTAATTTAAGTAAGATTTAGTATCTTAAAATTAATAAATTTGTAAAACCTCGTACCTCAAAAGATGGATTATAATTTTAAAACAATAGAAGAAAAGTGGAAAAAGGAGTGGGAAAAAAATAAAATTTTCAAAACAACAATCAACAATAAAAAAAAATTTTATGTTTTAGATATGTTTCCTTATCCATCTGGTGCAGGACTACATGTGGGGCATCCGCTGGGATATATTGCTTCTGATATTTTCTGTCGTTATAAAAGATTACAAGGTTATAATGTTTTACACCCTATGGGCTTTGATTCATTTGGGTTACCTGCTGAACAATATGCAATAGCTACAGGACAACATCCCGAAAAAACAACAAAAGAAAATTCAGAAAAATATAAAAAACAATTAAAAAATTTAGGTTTATCCTTTGATTGGGATAGAGAATTGAAAACTTCCGATACAAATTATTACAAATGGACTCAATGGATTTTTAAACAATTATTTAACTCATATTACTGTAATATAAATAATAAAGCTCTTCACATATCTGAGCTAATTGCAGAGTTTGAAAGAAATGGTAATAGATCAGTTCAATCCCCTTGTGATGATGATACTCAAATTTTTACAGCTGATGAATGGAAAAACTCAAGTTATGAGGAACAACAAAATATTTTGCTAAAATATCGTCTAGCTTATATTTCTGATACTTGGGTAAATTGGTGCGAAGGTTTAGGAACCGTCCTTGCAAACGATGAAGTTAAGGATGGTGTTTCAATAAGAGGAGGTTATACTGTGGAGCAAAAAAAAATGAAACAGTGGGCGCTAAGAATTACAGCATATGCAGATAGATTATTAAAAGGTTTAGACCAAATTGACTGGCCTAATTCTATTAAGGAACAACAAAAAAATTGGATAGGAAAATCTTCAGGTTTAAATATTCTATTTAAAACAGAAAACAACCTTAACATTTCAGTTTTTACAACTAGACCTGAAACAATTTTTGGTGTTTCATTTTTAGTTTTATCGCCTGAACATGAATATTTAAGTCAACTTTGCATAGAGGAGCAAAAAGAAAAAATAAGAAATTATCAAATCAAATGTTCAAAAAAAACTGAGTTAGATAGAATTTCAAATGTTGACTCTGTTTCGGGTGAATTCACAGGCTCATATGCTATTCACCCATTCAGTAAAGAAAAAATTCCTATATGGATTTCTGATTATGTGTTATCAAATTATGGAAGTGGCGCTATTATGGCTGTCCCAGCCCATGATGCTCGCGATTTTAAATTTGCTAAAAACTTTGAACTTAAAATTACACAAGTAATCAGTAATGGAATTAAAGATGAAAATAAGCCTTACTTACAAAAAGAGGGTAAAATAGTTAATTCATATTTTTTAAATAATCTTTCTATATTTGACGCAACCAATAAAATTTCTAAACTAGTAGCTCAAAATAATATTGGTTCTTCTTCGATTAACTTTAGACTTAGAGATGCAATATTTAGTAGACAAAGATACTGGGGAGAGCCATTTCCAGTATATTATAAAAATAGCATACCGCACCTTATAAAAGATGAGGAACTTCCTTTAGAGCTACCCCCAATTGATTCATATTTACCAACAAAAAAAGGTGACCCTCCTTTAGCAAGAGCAACAAATTGGAAATATAAAGACGGTTATGAATATGAACACTCAACAATGCCGGGATGGGCTGGTTCCTCATGGTATTTTATTAGATATTTAGACCCTCATAATGCCACAAAATTTGTTGGAGACGAAGAAATTAAATATTGGGAAAACGTAGATTTATATATTGGTGGCGCAGAACACGCAACAGGTCACTTATTATATTCTCGATTTTGGACAAAATTTTTGTACGATCTATCGTTGATTGATTTTTCAGAGCCATTTAAAAAAATTATAAATCAAGGAATGATCCTTGGAGAATCTAGTTTTGTTTATAGAATTAAAGGCAAAAATACTTTTGTTTCCTATAACTTAAAAGGTAAATACAAAACAACTAAAATTCATGTTGACATAAATTTGGTTGAAAAAAACCATCTTATGATAGAAAAATTTAAAAAAAGTAGAGCAGAATATAACAATGCAAAATTTATATGCGAAGATGGTAACTATATATGCGGAAACACCGTTGAAAAAATGTCAAAATCTCTTTATAATGTTGTAAATCCTGATAATATTATTGAAAAATACGGCGCTGATTCTCTAAGAATGTTTGAAATGTTTCTTGGGCCTCTAACACAATTTAAACCTTGGAAAACAGAGGGTATAACAGGTGTATATTCATTTATAAAAAAGTTTTGGAGCCTGTTTCATAGAAATGATAAATTTGAAATTTCTGAAAAAGTAGCAACCGGGGAAGAAAAAGCAATCCTTCACGAAACAATATTTAAAATAAAAAATGATATTGAAAAGTACTCATTTAATACGTGTATCAGTTCATTCATGATAATTACAAATAAACTATTAAAGATTAATTGCAATAAAAGAGAGATTCTAGAACCTTTACTTATAATTCTTTCCCCTTTTGCACCATTTATTTGTCAAGAAATTTGGTCAAAAATTCATCCTCAAAAAAATATAATTGATGAAAAATTTCCTAAATATGATGAAAAACTATTTTTAAAAACCGAATTTAATTATCCTATTTCAGTTAATGGAAAGAAAAAGTTAACACTTAATATTAATAAAAACTTAAACGATAAAGAAATTGAAAATTTAGTTATTACAAAAAAAAGAATATCAGAAATAATTGGAGATAAAAAAATAAAAAAAATAATTATTGTAAAAAATAAGATTATAAATATTGTT
>MDSV01099246.1_pt1 | contig 10806 bp, 10 predicted proteins | sample 810851 | NCBI WGS metagenome assembly MDSV01 (sample SAMN05326640, study PRJNA326480) | marine metagenome | isolation source: seawater | place: Atlantic Ocean: North East | collected 2012 | reverse complement strand
CGAAACATTAATGATGATGTCTTCATTTGCAGCTATGGAAACAGTCCATATAGCAGCTTATTCACATTTATTGGATACAATAGGTATGCCTGAATCAGAATACTCAGCTTTTTTAAAATATAAAGAAATGAAAGATAAGTATGACTATATGCAAGGGTTCAATGTTAATTCAAATCACGACATAGCAAAAACTATTGCCGTATTCAGTGCTTTCACAGAAGGTCTTCAATTATTTGCTAGTTTTGCAATTTTATTAAATTTTCCAAGACACAATAAAATGAAAGGAATGGGTCAAATTGTAACTTGGTCTGTAAGAGATGAAACGCTCCATTGTAATTCAATGATTAAGTTATTTAGAACTTTTATAGAAGAAAATCCAAAAATATGGACTCCACAATTAAAAAAAGAAATCTACGAAGCATGTAGAACAATAATATCTCACGAAGATGCTTTTATTAATCTTGCTTTTGAAATGGGACCTATTCAAGGGCTTACAGCAGATGAGGTTAAACAATATATTAGATGGATAGGAAACAGAAGATTAATACAACTAGGTTTAGAACCAATTTATAAAGTTGAAAAAAATCCCCTTAAATGGCTAGATACGATGTTGAATGCCGTAGAACATATGAATTTTTTTGAGGGAAGAGCGACCGAATATTCTAAAGCTTCGACTAAGGGTAGTTGGTCTGAAGCATTCAGTGGAAAATAAAACAAAATACAAAAAATATTGGCGCAAAACGAGTCTTAAGCAAGAAGGTGTGGGTGACTTCTTTTTAGAACTTATTTCAAAAAAAAAACCTAAAAATTTTTTAGAGATAGGTGTTTTTCACGGTGTAACTTCAAGAAATGTATGTGATCTATTGCATAAAATTCATAATAATAATTTTAAATTTACAGGAGTAGATTTATTTGCAACCGAGAGAGAGATAGAGAAAGATGAATTTATACCACAAACTAAATTTTCCAATCCATTAAAAAATTTTTATTATAAATATATAGTTAGATTGGACCCGTATAGCATAGAATCAGTAGAAAATTTATTAAAAAAATATAAGCAAAATATCAAAATTATTAAGGGGAACTCTAATTTAGTTTTAAAAAAAATAAACCTTGATAGTTTTGATTATGTTTTTTTAGATGGTGGGCATAAGTATGAAACGGTATTAGAAGATTTAAAAATTTTAATTAAAGTAATTAAAAATAATGGCACCATCCTTTGTGACGATTATAATTTGACGTATGCCCCTGGTGTTAAAAAGGCCATTGATGAGTATGTGCTATTAAATAACTTTAATTTGAAAATTTTATGTTCAAGATTTGCTGAAATAACCCAGAACTCAAACTAAGTAAAATATTTTTATCTTTGATCAAGATTTTTTACTTTTCGATATTTTTCACCACTATATTTTGAAAGTGGTCTAATTAATTTATTTGACGAATGCTGTTCTATTACATGCGCAGACCAACCCGTAATTCTTGAAATTACAAATATTGGTGTAAAAAAATCTGTATCAAAACCCATTAAATGATAAGTAGGTCCAGTTGGATAATCAACATTTGGATAAATATTTTTTTTCTCAATCATAACATTTTTTACAAGATCATAAATCTTATGAAATTTTTTGTCTTTTTTAATTAAGGAAACTTTCTTAAAATATTTTTCCATTGTTGGGACTCTTGAATCTCCTTTTTTGTACACCCTATGGCCGAAACCCATTATTACATCTTTATTATTGAGTGCTTTATTTATCCATTTTAAGGTATTTTCTGGTTTTTTAATTTTATTCATCATATGCATAACTTCTTCATTTGCCCCACCATGTAACGGACCTTTTAAACTTCCAATAGCACCGGTGATTGCGCTATGTATATCTGACAAGCTGCTAGTAATAGTCCTTGCTGTAAAAGTTGATACATTAAAACTATGCTCTGCATATAATATTAGAGATACATCAAAGGCTTTAACAATTTCTTTGCTAGGTATTTTTCCAAAACACATATTGAAAAAATTTTCTGAAAATCCTAAGCCTTTTTTGGGAGCTATAATTTTTTGCTTTTTTCTTATCCTAAAGAAAGCAGCAATTGCTGTTGGTGTTTTAGCAAATATTCTTATAGTTTTTCGCATATTAGATTCGTATGTGTTTTTATTAGTTTCTTTATCTTCAAGACCCATGACACTAACAACTGTCCTAGCAACATCCATTGGGTGTGCTTTTCGGGGCATATTTTTTATTATTTCTTTAAGGTTAGTTGAAATATTTCTATTTTTCTCTATATCTTTAATAAATTTTTTTAGTTGGGTTTGATTTGGTAATTCTTTGTTTAATATAAGGTAAGCAACTTCTTCAAATGTACATTTTTCACTAAGTTCTTGAACCGCATACCCTCGGTACGTTAATGAATTTATATCAGGCATTACTTGTGAAATTGTTGTTTCGTCAACAATTATACCTAATAAACCTTTTTTTATATCTTCGTTCATTGTTTAATCATGGTTATCAGTTTTAAAATCTGTAATTTTTTTTTCTGAAGTATTATATTTTTCGTACTCAACCAATTGATACAATCTTTTACGTGTTTGCATTTTATCAATAATATTATTTTGGTGTCCATCCCTCATTATAGCGCGCAAGCCATCCTCAACACTTTTCATTGCCAATCTTTGGGTTGTTACAGGATATATTATTATTTGATAGCCAATATTTTCTAATACTTTAGAAGACAAGATTTTTGATTTACCAAATTCCGTCATATTGGCCAGTAGAAAGGTTTTCGTATTTTTTCTAATTTTTTCAAATTCTTTTTCGTTCTTCATAGCTTCAGGAAAAATTATATCAGCTCCTGCATCTTCATAAGCCTTTATTCGCTCTATAGTTTTTCCAATTCCTTCAACTATATTTGCATCAGTTCTTGCAATAACTAGAAAGTTTTTATCTTTCTTAGAATTTGAAGCAATTTTAATTTTTTTAACCATTTTTTCTAATGAGATAATTTCTTTATTATCAAGATGACCACACCTTTTTTGTTCAATTTGATCTTCAATATGGCAGCCGGCAAGTCCAAGCTTTTCAAATGTATGAATTGTTTTTTCACAATCTCCAAAACCTGTATCTGCATCTACAATAGAAGGAAGATCAGTCACTTTAGATATTTGATTTGCTCTATAACTAACTTCTTTTAATGTAGTAATACCAATGTCTGGGATACCTAAGTCATTTGCCATAACAGCACCAGAAATATAAACTCCATCAAAGGATATTTCTTCGATTAATTTAGCGGTTAAAGGATTGTAAGCTCCTGGAAATTTTAATATTTTACTTCCTGAAAGTTTATTTTTTAAATCTTTCCTTTTTTCAATAGGTGTTTTTTTTGTAAAATGCATAACATTATTTTTAATCAATAACTATTATAGCAGCAGTAATAACTAACAATACAGCTAATAAATATTCAGTAATTTTCTTAACTTTAGTATTTTTAATTATTGTTTTTATCGAGGAACCAAAAGCTGCCCATAAACATATTGATGGAAAACAAACAAATGGCGCAGTAATACTTACAAATGCTGTTGCTACTAAAAACGTTTCATCTTTTGGAAAAAAAGCAGTAGAGGCGGTCAGAGCAACAACCCAAGCTTTTGGATTTATGAACTGAAAAAGAGCTGCTTCGTAAAATCTTAAAGGTCTACCACTTTCTTTTTCTTTATTTGAAAAAGATCCTATAATTTTCCAGCCTAAAAAAAGCAAATAAAAGAAGCAAATCCATTTTAAGTAAAATTGTATGGAAGGAAATTTTTGAAACAGACTGCCTAAACCAAAACAAACCAAAGTTATTTGACAAACATGACCAAGCGGTATTCCAATTAAATGTGGTAAAGTTTTTTTAAAACCAAACTTAATACCAGAAGCAGTTAACATTGCATTATTTGGACCAGGTGTAGCAAACATCACAAAGTAATAACTAACTAACGCAAAAAAAAGTTTAAATTCAATCATAAATATTTACTGATAATTTTTTCCAAATTAATAAAATCTTTAATTAGATAGTCATGCTTTATTTGATCAATTTTTTTATCAGTATATCCATCTTCTAACAAAATAAATGGAAGAAATGCATTTTGAGCAGATAAACTATCAACTTCACTATCGCCAATCATTATAGTTTTTTTTAAATCTCCATGAAGAATTTCTACCACGCTTGTAAGGTGTCTGGGGTCAGGTTTACAATATTCAAAAGTATTACAACCAGCAACATATTCAAAATAATCATTAATACCAATCTTCTTTAGAAGATCTATTGCCAAATGTTCTTGTTTATTTGTGCAAACAGCCATAGAAATATTATTATTTTTGCACCATTCTAAAAATATTTTAGTTCCATTTATTAATTTACTTTTTACTAAAATATTATTTCCATAGAACTTTACAAATTCTTTTACCATTTCATCTTTTATTTTTTTTTCTTTAATTTTCTTAAGTTCAAATTTGGCTGAGGCCCACAAAGATCTGCTGATCATCGTTCCAGCTCCTTTGCCAATTAATGTTCTAATTTCTTCAGTAGATCTTGTTTCATAACCAAATTTTCTCATTACATGATTGTGAGCATCCATCAAATCTGGAGCTGTATCTATTAAAGTTCCATCTAAATCGAATAAAATTGTTAGTTTCTGAGTCATTTATTAAGTATTATTAAGAAATATTTTGTGAGTTATTACAAAGTTTATATTAATGTAAAGAGAAATCTTAATGATATCAATAAACAAAAAGAAAATAGCTACTATCGAAAAGCATCATCAGGAAAAGTTACGTAATAAGGCTATGAAAATGGGAGTTACGATAATAGCTCCTGAAACAGTTTTTTTATCTAAAGATACAAAGTTTGGAAAGAAAGTCACTATCGATCCTTATGTTGTTATAGGAAAAAAAACTAAGATTGGTGATAATGTTAAAATCTTTTCTTTTTCTCATATTGAAAATGCAACTCTAGAATCAAATGTTAACGTTGGACCATTTGCAAGAATAAGACCAGGATCACTTCTTTCAAAAGGATCGAGAGTAGGAAATTTTGTTGAGATAAAAAAAAGTAAAATTGGAAAAAATTCAAAAATAAACCATTTATCATACATTGGAGATTCTTTTTTAGGAAAGGATGTTAACATTGGGGCAGGTACAATAACTTGTAACTATGATGGTAAAAAAAAGAATAAAACAAAAATATTAGATGGGGCTTTTATAGGTTCCAATACAGCCTTAGTAGCTCCAATTAAAATTGGAAAAAAAGCAGTAGTTGGAGCAGGAACGACTGTAACTAAAAATGTAAGGAATAAATCTTTAGCAATAACGAAGACTAAACAGCTAAGTATTAAAAATTATAAAAGAAAATAAAAAATGTGTGGAATAGTAGGCATAGCAAGTAATAAGTTAGTAACTCCAAATATTATAGAGTCATTAAAAAAATTAGAATATAGAGGCTATGACTCAGCTGGTGTTGCAACAATGGTTGAGGGCAATATCGATGAAAAAAAATGTATAGGAAGAGTAGATAATTTAGAAAAAATTTTATTTAAAAATCCATCAAAAGGTTTTTTAGGTATAGGACATGTCAGATGGGCAACACATGGAATTCCTAGTATAGTAAATGCTCACCCTCATTCCTCAGAAGAAGTTTCTGTTGTGCACAACGGAATTATTGAAAACTCTAGCGTTCTAAAAAAAAATTTAGAAGCAAAAGGTTATAAATTTAAATCTCAAACTGATACGGAAGTAATTACGTTTCTTTTAACAGATAATTTAAAAAAATTAAAATTAATTGAAGCAATTAATAAAACCTTAAAAGAACTCCAAGGAAGTTTTGCTCTTGGAATGATTTTTAAAAAGTATAATAACATAATTGTAGGCGCAAGAAGAGGTAGCCCCTTAGCAGTTGGTTATGGAGCAGAGGAGAATTATGTTGGTTCGGATTCCTATGCTCTAAAATCTATGACAAATAAGATATCTTATTTAGACGATGGGGATATATGTATATTAACGAATAGTAAAGTAGAGTTTTATAACGAAAAAAACAAAAAAATAAATAAACAAATATTAACATTATCTAATGATAAGCACGAGGTTGATAAAGGTCACTATAAAGATTTTATGTCTAAAGAAATTAATGAGCAGAATATTACAGTTAAGACATGTATAAAAGAATATGTTGATCAATTAAGACAAGACATAAATTTATATAATTTTCCAATTAAACCTGAAAAAATTGAAAAAATAATATTAGTCGGATGCGGAACTGCATTTAATTCATGTGTTACTGCAAAATATTGGTTCGAAGAATTTTCTAATATTGAAGTTCAAACAGATATAGCTTCTGAGTTTAGATATAGAAAAAATAAATTTAATAATAAAAATCTATATATTTTTGTCTCACAATCAGGTGAAACTGCCGATACATTGGCTGCTCTTGAGTTGTGTAAAATGAATAATCTTAAAACATGTTCAATTGTAAATGTAGTTGAAAGTTCTATAGCAAGATCATCTGATTTTGTTTTACCTATTCATGCTGGTCCTGAAATTGGAGTTGCTTCCACGAAGGCTTTTATTGGTCAAATGTTAGTTCTTTATATTTTAGCTCTTAAAATTTCAGAAATTAGAGATGAAATTTCTAAACCTGATTTTGAAAAAAGGATAATTGAACTTAAAAAACTCCCTGATTTAATTAAACATACGTTGAAGACCCAAGATCAAATTCAGATCATAGCTAAAGATTTTTTAGAGTCCAAGGGTGTAATGTTTTTAGGTCGAGGATTGTCTTACCCCATTGCTCTAGAAGGTGCTCTTAAATTAAAAGAATTATCTTATTTACATGCTGAAGGTTATGCTGCCGGTGAAATGAAACATGGACCTTTAGCATTAATAGAAGAAGGATTACCTGTAGTTATTTTGGCTCCAAAAGATAGGTATTTTGAAAAAACAATATCTAATATGCAAGAAGTTATAGCCAGAGGTGGAAAAGTAATATTAATATCCAATGAAAATAACAGTATAATTAGTGAAAACGTTAGATTTACCCTTAAAGTGCCAATGTCCGATGAAAACTTAACACCTTTTCTAATGACTATTCCTCTTCAATTGCTAGCGTATTACGTAGCAACACTTAAAAATTGTGATATTGATAAACCAAGAAACTTGGCTAAGTCAGTTACAGTTGAATAGATATATAGCCAAACCCTAATACTTTCAATAAAAGTATAAATCTATAAAAATATATATGGATAATAATAAGTTCTACGGTTTAGATTTGTTAAGAGGTATAGCTGGATACGGGGTTGCTATTACACATTATTTATTTTTTGTTAATGAAAAGTTAGATTTTGAATATTACTCTTTTATTTTTGTTGAGATTTTTTTTGTTTTAAGTGGTTTTGTATTGAGTAATCAATTAATTAAAGTTTATAACAATAAAAATAATTTAAATATTTTTTATTTAAGAAGATTAATGCGAACAATACCATTATATTTAGTTGCATTAATATTTTATACAGCAATTTCAAATAATTTTAATAACGATTTTTTTAAATTTTTATTTTTTGCGCAAAAAATAACTCCAAACTTTGTTAATAGTAATTATTTTATGGTTGCTTGGTCATTATCTATAGAAGAGTTTTTTTATTTAATTTTTCCAATATATCTAATCTTATTTCATAAGATTAAAGCTTCAACTTTAGCTATATGTTTTATAATATTTTTATCAGCCATAAAATTATTTACACATGATAATTTTTCAAATGATTTTTTGCGTACAGGAACTCTTTTACGATTAGATTCAATAGCTATAGGTTTCATTTTAAGTATATATTTTTCAAAAATTGTAAGTTTTAATAAAATAATATTTTCAACAACTATACTATTGCTAACTTTTATTATTTACTATAGGGATTTATTTTTTAATACGACAGGAATTTTAACTGTTTATTTTATTTTTTTATCACAATTTGTTAGTTTATTTTTTGTTTTATTTTTTTGTAAAATTGAATTTATATTAAAAAGTAATTTAATTAAAAAAATTTGCAGTACAGTAGCAACCCAAACATATTCAGTATATTTATTTCATTTAATAGTGATGCATTTTTTATTAATGACTAATAATGATCTAATTAATAATTTATTTGTTTATATCATTATATTATTTATAATATCTTCTATTACTTATAGATATTTTGAAAAACCAATATTACTTTTAAGACCAAATTATAAAAAATGAACCAAATAAAAAATTTTCTTTTATTATTATTTAAAAAAAAGAGGCAGTGGTTACCATCCTTAATATTTATTGTAATTATTTTTATTATTTTAATGTTTATTGGTAAAGTAAATCCGATACTATTTTTCTACAGTTAATCTATCTAATTTTCTGTTTAATTTGACTATAAACTAAATTATGGCCATCTGGACTTAAGTGAACTGGATCAAAATTTAGGTATAATTTTTTAGATCCTGAATAATCACAAAAGCTTTTTGTCAAATTTATATAATTTAGCTTATTACGAATAAGTATATTCATTAATACGTCCTGAGGTTGTAGAAAATCTTTATTACATTTATTTCTAACTTGGTACTCATAAGGTAAAATTAAAAAATCCACATTAAAATTATTTAGATTAATCATTTTGTTAATTTTCTCAATTTCCTTGAATAAGTTATTTATTCCATCCTCTTTTTGGTAATACTCAAAACTCTCAAAAAAATATCTTTCTGAAGGTTTTGTTACGACACCCTTTATCCACAAATATGTATATGATTTTGATCGAAGAAAGTAATTAATTTTTCCTAAAAAAATATTTTTTTTAAGTGTATCGAATAATTTTTTTTTATTTTTGTTATCTTTTGACAATTTATTTTTTTTGTCAGAATTATTATTAATAATATCGTCAAGAGTTAAGATTATATAAAAGTTTTTAGTATTAAATATTTCGTGATTTTTTTTAATGTCATTTAAAAAGTTAGAAATATCGTTACCGACTACAGATGCGTTTATAAAAGATATATTTGGGTTGGAAATTCTTAACCTTCCTATAAAAGTTTCTTCTTCTTTTACGCCTGAACCAAATAAAACACTATCACCAATAAATACTATTTTTTTTTTATTTTTATATAAAAAATTATTCTTTGGAACTCTATATCCATATGAATCTATATAAACTTTTTTTCCAAAAACTATTGTTTCAATATTTTTTTGTTTATTTGTTAAGTCTTCTCCATGCCCTCTTAAATCAGCTAAATTAAAAGCTCTAAGCATTATTTCAAAAATTGTGAAAAAAATTAGAATTATCAGCAGATTATTTAAAAATATTTTTTTCATTAACTTGTTTATATTGTTATTCTAGAATATACAGTTAATTGTATAATATTGTATGAAAAAATGGACATTAAATAGTTGGAGGAATTATCCTGTTAAACATATTCCAAGTTATCCGGATAAAAAAGAATTAGATATGGTTTTAGGAAAGCTTAAAAATTTTCCTCCTTTAGTTTTTGCTGGTGAAACCAGACATTTGAAACAACAGTTAGCTGAAGTTGTGGATGGAAAAGCTTTTTTATTACAAGGTGGAGATTGTGCAGAAAGTTTTGCTGAATTTCATCCTGATAACATTAGAGACACTTTTAAAGTAATGTTACAGATGTCATTGGTTCTAACTTACTCTGCTTCACTTCCAGTTGTAAAATTAGGAAGAATAGCCGGACAATTTTCCAAACCAAGAAGTTCCCCAACTGAAAAAAAAGACGGTGTAGAACTGCCAAGCTATTTAGGAGACAATATTAATGGTATTGAGTTTAATAAAAAATCAAGGGAGCCAGACCCTAAGAGATTATTTAAGGCCTATTCCCAAGCAGCGTCAACATTAAACTTAATTAGAGCTTTCTCTCATGGTGGTTTTGCTGATTTAAAAATGGTTCATACATGGAATTTAGGATTTATTAAAAAAAGTCAACAAGATAAAAAATTTAAAGAGCTTGAAGACAAAATTGCTGATGCATTAGCTTTCATGGATGCTTGTGGAATTAATTCTGATTTTAACAGAAGATTAAAAACAGTAAACTTTTGGACTTCTCATGAAGCTTTACTATTGCCTTTTGAACAATCTATGACCAGAATAGACTCTACAACAGGAGAGTATCATGATACTTCTGCTCATTTTGTTTGGATTGGAGACAGAACAAGACAGCTTGATGGCGGGCATGTAGAATTTTGTAGAGGAATAGAAAATCCAATTGGAATTAAGTGTGGACCAACATCAAAACCAGATGATATTGTTAAAATTTGTAATGTTATAAACCCAAATAATGAAAAAGGAAAAATAGCTCTAATTTCAAGATTTGGTCATGATAACGTAGGAAAATTTTTACCTAAGTTGATCAGAGCTATTAAAAAAGAAGGTTTGAATATTGTTTGGTCTTGCGACCCAATGCATGGAAATACTATTAAATCTGCAACAGGATTTAAAACGCGTCCATTTAATAATGTGGTTAAAGAGGTAAAAAATGTATTTGCATGCCATCAAAGTGAAGGTAGTTATGCTGGAGGTTTGCATATTGAAATGACAGGACAAAATGTTACTGAGTGCACCGGTGGAGCTCAAAAAATATCTGATAGAGATTTATCTCATAGATATCATACGCATTGCGATCCTAGACTTAATGCTAACCAAGCATTAGAAATGGCATTTTTAATTTCGGATGAAATTAAAAAGAATAGTTTATATTCAAAAAATAATATTAAAGCGGCATCTTAAACAATTGTATTAAATACAATTTT
>MDSV01163005.1_pt1 | contig 10807 bp, 8 predicted proteins | sample 810851 | NCBI WGS metagenome assembly MDSV01 (sample SAMN05326640, study PRJNA326480) | marine metagenome | isolation source: seawater | place: Atlantic Ocean: North East | collected 2012 | reverse complement strand
GTGTGAGAGTGAGTGAAATGAAGGAAGGATCGAACGATGAGTGACTTCTCCGCATTAGGATCGAGTGTCGCTTCTCCCGTACAACACCAGGCAGCTCAAGCCATGCGGGAGCTTTTTCTTCGGATTGGATGGGGTACCAGCCGATTTCTGCTTGTGGGCCGGTAGTGACAGCCGCTCCGAGCGCATCGGCGATCAGCTGAGCCCCTAGGCAAATGCCGACCAGATATTTACCTGCAGCGATGGCTGAAACTATCAGTTCCTTTTCGGCGATAAGCCATGGATGTGCTTCAACTTCGTAAATATTCATCGGCCCGCCCATGACCAACAAGAGATCAAAGCGATCGAGCGCGGGCAGTGTGCCCTGTTCAAATACGAGGTGGCAGTGGAGACTGTGTCCGCGCGAATGGGCCCAGTCTGCAATGGCGGCAGGTCCTTCGAATGGCACATGTTGGAGGCATAAAATACGCATGATAGGTCGGATGCATAGACGGTTGTCTTTATCGGCTGAGAGTCTAGATTAAATACATATGAAATTATCTCGAACGCTTTGGACATTTATGGCGCTGGCACTCCTGGGAGGGTTGATTGGTTACTATTTGTCGAGCATGCGACCACTTGCTTTCTCAACAGTTTCAGAGCCAGAGGCTGTAAAGTCGGTTGAGAATGGCTCGTCGGAAGATGCTCGCGAGTTTCTAGCGCAGCCATTGATCGAGGCCCCTCAACTGGCAGCTGTAGATTACCCGAGCGCCGCAATTCAGGGCGAGTTGTTACTTCGCTTTGCTTCACGAGAAGATTATTTCGCCTATTTGCAGGCCTTGGCGGCGGCTGGCATTGATCCACTGGGGCAAATTGACAGCTTGCTGACCGTGCGTATTCCAGAGCCAGCACTGGCGGTTGCCAAGCCGGGTGATTTTGGTGCGGAGGCCGATTATTCATATCAGGTCGAGAGTCCACTGCCGCCTGTGCAAATAGACCCCGAGGCACTTGCACGTTTGACCGCATTTGCAAGTTCAGCGCGCATGATTACGGGCGGGCCGCTAGCAGGTTCGGGGCAGGGGGTCTTGGTGGCGGTGCTCGATTCGGGTATTCAAGCGCATCCACAATTTGATGAAGTTTCGATGCAGCAGCTAGACTTAGTCGGTGGGGGCGTGGGCGGGGACGGTGCCGCGCACGGCACTGCGGTGGCTTCGATTATTGCCGGGTACGAAGGTATTGCGCCTGATACCGAGCTCTTTGTAGTGCGGGTGCTGGACGATCAGGGGCTGGGCAATAGTTATCATGTGGCTCAGGGCATTGTGGAGGCGGTCGATCGCGGGGCACTGGTGATCAATTTGAGCCTCGGTGTTTATCAAGATTCCACCGTCTTGCGTGCCGCGGTTCAATATGCGCATGCGAGCGGGGTGCTGATGGTGGCTGCGGCGGGCAACGATGGCTATGGGCGCATGCCTTATCCGGCCGCGTATTCCGAAGTGCTGTCAGTGACCGCTGTAGATGCTCAGGGGCAATACGCCTTGTTTCCTAATCAGTCCGAGGCGATTGATTTTGCCGCGCCCGGGGTGGGTGTGTTGACGGCACAGGAGGACGAAGGGACGATGCTCTTTTCCGGCACATCGGCGGCGGCTCCATTTGTGACGGGCACTTTAGCTTCCTTACTTTCCGGGGAGGCTGCGCTGCCTGCCCAGCAGGCGGTGGAACTACTGCAAAGCTATTTAAATGATCAAGGCGCAGCTGGCGTGGATCCAGTCTATGGTGCCGGCTTGCTTGATTGGGATCGATTGCGTGAGCGCACGACTGCCGGCATCGTCGATGCTGCCTTGGCGGATATTTATCTCGATCCTCGTGCTTTGCCGGGCACCAATATGCCGATTGAGGTGACGGTGCAAAACCGTGGCACGGCTTGGATGAATGCTGCCGAGCTGGAAGTCTTTATCGGGGAGGCGGAGCCTGTAAGCTATATACTGAATGCACTGGGGCCGGGGCAGACGACGACGCGTAAAGTCTTTACCACGATTCCTTCCCAGGGCAGCGACGTACTTTTAAGCTTGGCCGCGCGGGTGTTGCCAGCGAGCCCTAACGCAGATGTTCGCCCCAAGAATAACTTAAAGGTCGTCCGTTTTCGGCCGCTTCAGTAAGTGCAGCTCATTTCGCGCAGAGCGGTGGGGTGGATTGATTTTGTCAAAAATATGTGTGAGCCGCTTTGGGCCCCTTTTTAACTGGATTTGACTGCACTCTGCGTGTACCGCTATCTGGTTTAAGTAAATTTGCATATGAATGATTCCGAACAAGCGCCGCTAATCTCTGATGAGGGAGAGGTCGGCTTCGTTGAGTATCAGGATTTTGTCTCCAAAGAGCCGTTTAATTTCGAATCTGGGGGCAGCATCCCTGAGCTGACGCTGCGCTATGAAACTTATGGCCATCTGAACGCAGCCAAGGATAATGCAATCTTGATCTGTCACGCCCTGAGTGGTGACCACCATTGCGCGGGCGTGCATGGCATCGATGAGCGCAAGCAGGGGTGGTGGAACTTTATGGTAGGCCCGGGCAAGCCGATTGATACGACGCGTTACTTTGTGATTTGCTCCAACGTGCTGGGGGGCTGTCAAGGCTCCACCGGGCCAGGTTCGATCAATCCAGAAACCGGCAAACCCTACAATCTTGATTTCCCGAAATTGACCGTGCGCGACATGGTGCGCGCGCAGTCCTTGCTGATTGATTCCTTTGGAATCGACCGTCTGCACGCCGTGATCGGCGGCAGCATGGGAGGCATGCAAACCTTGCAATGGGCGATTGATTTTCCGGATCGGCTCGGGCGCTATATTGCGTTGGCCAGTGGGGCGCGTCATACTGCACAAGCAATTGCCTTTAACGATACGGGTCGCCAAGCCATTATCTCCGACCCCGAGTGGAAGGAGGGCAACTACGAGCCAGACCAAGGACCCGCGCAAGGGCTGGCCGTGGCGCGGATGATGGCGCACATTACTTATCTCTCTGATGTGGGCATGGAGAGTAAGTTTGGGCGTAAGCGTCGTTCGGGCGATCAGTCGCGGGAGCATTTCGAAGTCGAATTCGAGGTCGAAAGCTATCTGCGCTATCAGGGCGCCAGCTTTGTGACGCGTTTCGATGCAAACACATATTTGTACCTGACTAAAGCGCTCGACCGCTTTGATTTGCACAGTCCAGAATCACTCGACGCGACTTTGAGCTCTGTGACTGCGCCTGGTTTGGTGGTTGGTTTTACTTCCGACTGGCTCTATCCGCCGCAGGGCAATCGCGAAGTGGTGGAGGCCCTCTTGCGTCTGGGCAAGGACGCCACCTACGCTGAGCTGGCGATGGATTTTGGGCATGATTCCTTTCTCTTACGTGCGCCTCAACTTTACGAATTGATGCACCGATTCCTTAGCCGTTAATCAGTTATGAAGCCTATTGATAAAAAGCGCCAAGCTGACTTTCAGATCATTGCCCACTGGGTGAATGAGGGCGACCGCGTGCTTGACCTCGGATGCGGGCGCGGGGTCTTGTTGGAATATTTGAAGCAGAAGAAGTCGATCTATGGAGTCGGGGTGGATATCGATCTGGATAAAATTCTCAGCTGCGTAAAGCGCGGAGTGCCTGCCTACCAAGGCGACATTCGCTCGATGCTAGCGACCTTTCCGGACGATGCCTTTGACCGCGTGATTTTTAGCCGCACGGTGGAGCAGTTGGATGACGCCGATGCCGTGCTGGCCGAGGGCCTGCGCGTCGGGCGTCGAGTTGCTGTGGGCTTTGTGAATAAGGCCTTTTGGTTGAACCGTCTGAATGTGCTCTTTAAAGGGCGGCGCACTGTGAACGAAGTGTATCCGAAGCCGTGGTATGAATCCATGCCGACGAATCCGTTTTCTGTGGCAGAGTTTGAAGATTATTGCGATGCCCGCAGAATTGTGATTGAAGATAAAGTCTATCTGTCGGGCGATTGGCGCAGTGAATGCTCCAAATTTCCCAATTTGATGGCAGGTTATGCGATTTATGATTTAGCATCCATTGACTGATGGCGAAGCTCGATAAAATTACGCTTTTAGAACAGTCGATCGAGCGCTTCTATGAGCGCTACTCGGCGAAGCGTATTGCTATGGCGACACTGTTGGTCGGCGTGTTGAGTTTAGTGATGGCGCTGGTGGTCTATTGGGGCTTTGAGAGTGGTATCTTGGCTGCATTAGGTGGTTTGTTTTTTGGTTTTATCGGCATTAATATCGCGTTCTTGTGCATTGTGCCACCTGCCAAGGCATTGACGGATGCGAAGCGTCTAATTAGCCAAGCCATCCGTGAACCCGCTCGTATAAAGTCCTACGATATGCAGAAAGTGCTACTGTTGGATTCCAAGGGGAAGGAGCATGCTTTAAAAGCCCGTGACCTCGCTGTCTGGACCTCATTGGTGGTGCCTTATTTAATTGAATCGCAGGCGCGTGGTGGACAGCCACTGCGTAAGAAACCGCAACGTAAACTGACCGCCTCAGAACGAAAATACATCGAGCAACGCCGCAAAGAAGTGCTCGAAATGGAAGAGAAAATTGAGAAAGAGCGTAAGAGCTTGGAGCATGATCGGCGCGAACTAGAGATGCGGAGTGTAGATCTTAAACAGGCCGAGGAGCTTGTGATCGAGCGTTTGACCGGCGTGGAGCAAGCTGAGGCAGAGTTAGAGCAACTGAAGATTGTGGCCGCTGAGCGTGCCAATGAAAGTGCCAGCGCCTATGATGCCAAAGTCGCCGCAGCTAAGGCGGAGGAGTTGCGTGTTAAGGAGAGCGAGCTGAGCGCGCTGAAGCGGCAACTGGCCGAAGACCGTCGCAATTTTGAAAGTCAAAAAGCTGAAATGACAAAGCTTCAGGCCGCGGCAACTCGCTCGCCCTTTGGCACGACGCATGAGCCAGTCGGTGCGCAGAGTGTGGAAGCGCGCGAAGCCGCGCTGGAAGCTCGCATGAAAAAATTGGAAGAAGAAGCGCAAGCATTGGAATCGAGAGCAAACTATTTGACCGATAGTGAAAACTCATTGATCGAGCGTCTCGATGCCTTGACGGAGCGTGAGGCAAATATCGAGCAGAGCGAGGTCGATGCGGGCCTGCGCAAGGATTAGAGCACTCTGTGGGGCTTTGACAGCTGTGTGCAGCTATACACGTTCGCCTTGTTTAGTTTTATCGATCACGGGGTCCACGTAGATAGAGACGTCTGCCTGGGTGTCGCCCAAATGTTCCTTGGCACGCTTGAGTGCTTTCGCCGTGGACATGGTCGGGTTGTTGGGTTCGTCGGTAAAGATGTTACGTGCCTCAATCTGCTCGTAGAGCCCCGACTGCTTAAGCACTCGCATCATACCAGCTTTCACTTCGCTTAGGATCAGGTAGCGCCCTTTTTCCTCCATATAAAGTAGCAGTTCCTCTAGGGCCATCACGCCGGTGGCGTCCAAGTTGTGAGCGTTGCGCATCTTGAGCACCACGATCTTGAGGTTGGGCTCTTCGCAGATGCGGCGCATTTGATCTCGAAATAGATCGGCAGCGCCGAAGAAGAGTTCCCCTTCCACGTGCACGATCGATACTTGTGGCACGGAGCGCTTACCCTCTTGGTGCATTTCAGCTAATTGCCCCTCTTCGTTAAAGGTGTATTCCACCATCTCCGGGCGGGCGACTTTCTTGAGAAAGAGCACGATGGAAGTACCGACACCCACATAAATCGCGGTGTCGAGCGGCATAAAAAGGCCGCTGCCAAATGTCGTCGCAAAGACCGCAGCGTCCGACTTGGTGGTGCGGGTGACGATGCGAATCGCATGCTTATTGATGAGTGATATGCCGATCGCGATGACGAGCACCGCTAAGGTGCACTGTGGGATATATTCGGTAAAGGGGCCGAGTGCAAAAGCACCGATGAATACGATCACACCGCTGATATAACTGGCTAATACGGTGCGCCCGCCACTGGTGGCGCTGAGGGTGGAGCGGGTCAGCGAGCCCGATGCGGGCATACCTGAGAAAAAAGCGCAGGCAATATTAGCCATGCCGATGGAGAACATCGCTTGGTTGGCATCGAGTCGTGCCCCCGTCTTGGCCGCCAGTGATTTGCCGATCGAGATGCCCTCGAGTATACACAATAGCGCAATTGCCAGCGCGGGGCTGGCTAATGTATGAATACTGCTCAGCGAAAAATCGGGTGCTTGGAATGACCAGTTGGCCGCATTGATACCTGGAAGAAATTGAATGTCACTGGAGCGGTCCAGGTATTTGATGTGTAGCTTTTCGACTACGAACTCGGTGAGTGCCGAAATTGCGAGCAGACTGATCGCCACATTGGGTAGTGATTTAAACTTTTTGTTGAGAGCGAAAAAGAGTGCCGCAGTGACTAGGCTCACGCCCACTGTCGCCCAATGCACGGTATTGATCGATTGATACATCAGCATGACCGACTCGTAAAAAGTGGCTCCTTTACCCGGCATTTCCAGCCCCAGAGCTTTCGGGATCTGGTTGGTGATAATGAGCAAGGCGGCTGCCGTAATATAGCCTGTGATCACCGAGCGCGAAATGTATTGCACCAGGTTAGCCACCTTGAAGTAAGCTCCCAGTGCAATGAAAAAGCCCACCATGAATATGAGCAGCGGCACCATGCCTAGCTTCTCGGCGCCTACGATGCCCAAGCTAGCAAAGGCGCTCAGTAGCATGACCGAAGTCGCATTGGTCGGACCGAGCGTGATCAAATGGCTCTTGGCAAAAATTGGCGCGACCATCGCGGCGATGGCGGATCCGTAGATGCCGTACTGAATCGGCAGGCCTGCGATTAAGGCATAGGCCATGCCCTGGGGGAATGCGAGCAGGGCAACGTTGAGCCCTGCTCGCAGATCGCCAGCGAAGTAGCTGGGTTGATAACCTTTGAGTGACCGCCGTAGCGGCCAGAAGTTTAGCGTGTTGTAGTCTTTCGCGGCGCTCAGACCGGATTGTATATGTCTAAGCAGCGTAGGCACGACTTACAGCTTCAAGGAGTCGCCTGCTTAGTTTGCAGGGTAGAGTGTGGCCATGACCTCGTCATGGAGCGGAGCCTTGGCGGCGATAATGCAGCGCTCGTCGAAGGCGTCGCCGCCCTTCCAGCCAGTCACTTTAAAGCCCGCACCCTCGAGGCAGGGGAGGATGGCGGCACAGTCCCAGATTTCCATCATCGGGTCACACATAATATCGATGAAGCCTGAGCATAGCAGGATATAGCCACCCGCATCGCCCCATGAGCGGTAGAGAGCAGTCTTGGGAGGGAGTGCGCTCCAGTCGGCCTTGTTTTGCCACAGAGTGGTGCGGATCGGGTCGGTGGTGCAGAGTGTGGCTTGGCTCAGCGAGCAAGCCTCGCGGCCAGAGACCGGTTTGCCATTCAAAGTGGTGGTCTCACAATCGCCGATCACCATTTGCTTGAGCACAGGTTGGTTGATGGCACCGATGACAGGACGGCCCTTATACATGAGAGCGATCAGTGTCGCAAAGAGCGGCACGCCAGAGATAAAGGACTTGGTGCCATCGACCGGGTCCAGCACCCATACGAAGTCGGCGTAGTCGCGTTCGCGGCCGTATTCTTCGCCGATAATGCCGTGCTCAGGATAGCGCTCGGCCAAAATCTCGCGGATGCGTTTTTCTGCATTACGGTCAGCCAGCGTCACCGGAGTGGCGTCGGACTTGCGCTCGATTTCTACGTCTGGGCCGTAGTGAGGAAGGATCTCCTTGGCTGCCTCATCGCATAGGTAAGCGATAAACTCGATAAATTCGTCTTTTTGTGCGCGTGTAAGTTCGGACATTTTTGTGCTTTTGTATGGTGGCGCTGCGAGAGTCCCCTCGTTTCGCCCTAGTTTTTAAAAGAATTAAGGTGTAAACGCTGAAGCCTCCTGAAGTCCGAGGCAACAGCAGATTCGCGCGAGATGAAATTCGTGTCTTATATTGCGCGGGACGCCCAATCTCCATAGCTGACGTATTTAGAACCAAGGCGTATATGCATTTGTGTTTTGAATAAAGCTTTGCATAGCTCTAGGCATGGAAAAAAGACGTTTAGGACGTAGCGGCATGGTCGTTTCTGAAATTTGCCTTGGCACGATGACTTTCGGTTCGCAGCTGGATGAGCGCGAATCGTTTGCGATTATGGATGAGGCCTACGAGGCGGGCATCGATTTCTTCGATACGGCGGAAATTTATCCGGTGCCGCCCAAGGCGGAGTGGGTGAATCGCACCGAGGAAATTGTGGGCAAGTGGTTAAAAGGGAAGGATCGTAGTTCGATTTTGCTGGCCACCAAGGTGGTGGGCCCAGGGCATGGCTGGTTTGTGCCGCCGATTCGCTCAGGCAAGACGGCGCTGGATCGTCACCATATTCGTATTGCGATCGAGGGCAGCTTACGTCGTTTACAGACGGATTATGTGGACCTTTATCAAACGCACTGGCCGGATCATGACTTCGGCTACGAAGAGACTTTGCAAACACTGACCGAACTGCAAGAAGAGGGCAAAGTGCGGGTGATCGGCAGCTCCAATGAAACGGAGTGGGGCACCATGAAGGCGAACCAGGTGGCCCAGGAGAATGGCTATGCACGCTACCAGACGATTCAAAACAACTTTTCGATTAATAACCGACGCTTTGAAGATGCCCTAGCCGACATTTGTCGCCGCGAGGGAATCAGTCTGTTGCCATACTCGCCGATCGGCGGCGGTGTGCTGAGCGGGAAATACAACAATGGTGCGCGTCCGCAAGGGGCGCGCTTCTCGGAGTATTTACAGACTGGAGGCGAGCGCCAGCGGCAGATGGCGAAGCGCTTCGTTAATGATAAGAGCCTCGCGACCACCGCGGAGCTGATCGAACTGGCGCAGGAGCTCAACATCGATGTGGTCACACTTGCGGTGGCTTGGAGTAAACAGCACGACTTTGTGGCTTCGACTATTATTGGTGCGAACTCAAGTGAGCAACTCAAGCCGAGCTTGGCCGCGGCAGGTCTGAAGCTGAGTGATGAAACGCTGCAAAAGATCGACGCGATTTCGGCGAAATATCCTTACCCGATGGGTTGATATGCGAAATCATTCGTTCTATAAAACGGCTCGCCGTGAGCTGGCATTGGGGGCGCGGACGCACCTTGTCGGTATCCTAAACCTGACCCCCGATTCTTTTTCGGACGGAGGGGACTTTGTGGACCTCGATGCGGCGGTCTTGCACTTCCATGCGATGGTTGAGGCGGGGGCGGAGATGATTGATATCGGTGGCGAATCAACGCGGCCGGGCTATATCCCTGTTTCGCCGACCGAGGAGATCGCACGGGTGGTGCCTTTTATTGAGAAGGTGAGGCCCCATACGGATGCGCTGATTTCGATCGATACTTCAAAGGCGGAGGTTGCTGCGGCGGCCATAGCTGCAGGCGCGGATGTCGTGAACGATGTCTGGGGCGCGCAGCGTGATCCACGCATGCCGGAGGTGATGGCTGCGGGGGGGGCGTGTGTGTTGATGCATAATCGCCCCGCGGAGGAGGCGGGCCTCGGCGATGTGATGTTGGCGATTCAAGAGTTTTTGCAGTGCTCGATTGAGCGTGTCAAAGCGGCTGGAGTGCGGGATGATGCGATCCTACTCGACCCCGGCTTGGGCTTTGGGAAGACCTACGAGGAGAATTGGGAAATTATGCGTCGCCTGCCGGAGTTGCTTGCGATGGGCTACCCCGTATTGCTCGGTGCTTCACGTAAATCGATGATCGCAAAATTGCTGGATCTAAAAGATCCGAAGGCACGTTTGAGTGGCACCTTGGCCACGACTGCGCTGGGGATTCAGGCGGGCGTTGACTTTATTCGCGTGCACGATGTGCGAGAGAACCGCGAGTGTGCGGATGTGGTCGATCATTGTCGACGCTTCTAGCGCGGCTTAGGACTGTTCTTTCTTCTTTTTGACGATTTCTAATAAAGTGGCGCGCATTTCTTTGAGGCCGACAGGCTTGGGCAGGTAATATTCCATGCCGGCTTCTTTGAAGCGACTACGGTCGGAGATTACGTTAAAGGCGGTGACGGCAATGATGGGGATGTCTTTGACTTCGTCGCCAGCAAGGCCGCTACGAATCGCCATGGTTGCTTCGACTCCATCCATGATTGGCATATCCACGTCTGTGAGTAGGACGTCAAAGCTGGGGTCTTGCTGCAGGGCGATGATGGCTTCTTGTCCGTTCTCCACCGCGGTGACTTCTTGCCCCATCTTTTTGAGTAGCATGACGATTAAGTTGCGGCTGGCACGGTCGTCTTCAGCGGCGAGCACTTTCAGCTTCTCTGGCAGCTCTCGTAGTGTTTTGAGTCCGCTTTTACCGCTTTGCACGCGTAGACCGCCGATCGGTTTGGCGGCAGAGGGGGAGGCGATCATATGTTCCATGGTAAATCTTAGGGTACTGCGAACGCCTCCTTCTGGGATTTGCTCCGATTGCACCGTGCCTTGGTAGAATCCGACTAAGGCTTTGGCAACGGCCAGGTGTAGATACTCGATTTTGATACGGCTTCGTTCCTTGCCGCTTGCGATATTCAAGATCTCGTGCACAGAAGCTTCGCGATCTTCCTCCATGACTTCAAGGGGGTTGACTACACTGAGCTCAATGGCGTCATCTTGTTTTTTCCAGCTAATCTTGAGTGTGTGCTTCTCTTCGGGGAGTCCCGTCATTGGCACAGCTTCGATGGAGCTCAGCACCACTGATTTAATAATGGTGCTGATGTGATCGCTGTCTCCACGTAAGCGTAAGCGATTGTTTTCGTGCTCTGTTTGAATTTTGATCTGGCGACCATTTGCCCGGAAGGCGACGTCTTCGCGGATCTGC
>MDSV01084980.1_pt1 | contig 10807 bp, 5 predicted proteins | sample 810851 | NCBI WGS metagenome assembly MDSV01 (sample SAMN05326640, study PRJNA326480) | marine metagenome | isolation source: seawater | place: Atlantic Ocean: North East | collected 2012 | reverse complement strand
TCTAACGAATATTATAATTTAGCAATGGATCGTTGGTATGATGCTAAAGACGGTAATATATGGGTAAGTTTTCCATCTTCAGAAAGAAATAAAGTTGATGAAGAATCATATATAATACTTAAAAAGTCTCATGCTAGCAATAAATCTTGTGCAGACGAAGCTGCTAGATTTAAAATACTAGCAATAGAAAATGAAGCACCTGAATACATAAAGAAACAAAGAAAAGTTTTAGGAGATCATTTTGATAATCAAGCAAAAACTCATATTGGTAATGGTGGTGATGGATTTCCACTTCCAGGTTTTGATTATATAGAAGTTCCTTACGCAGCATTTAACAATAGTGATTGTACTATTATTGATGCTAGCGGTACTGCTGATCCTAGGTCACCTCATCTTCAAGATGATTTATTTGTAAAAGTTCGTAGTGATTTTAATGAAAGTGCTGAATACGAAATTGTAGCTATAACAAATACTGGTCAAGGGGGTAATTACAAATTAAAACTAGCAAAGCCATTAGGCGATGATCTTGAGTTTACATCAACTGGACAAACATATGCTACCAGAATAAGTGGTTTATTTTTAGAATTAATACAGTATAAAGTAGAAAACAAAGCTGAGTTTGATGGTAGATTTTTCTGTAAAATAGAAAAAGATAGCATAGTAAGAGAAAAAATAATTGGTGATATAATATCTGAAGAAAACATGGTAGTTTATTCTGCTAGAAACGTTAGATATGTAAAACCTAAACACTCTCATCCAAAGCATGCAAACATGCAAAATAGTACACCTGCACAAGGTACAAACGTTTTTAGTTATAACTGGACGACAAGTACAGGTTTTGGTGGTATAGACAATGACGACTGTAACGATGCTAACAATGATGGTTACAAGTATTGGAAAGGTTTTATACAGTTTAATAGAAACGGTAATGGTAGTGGTTTTTTTATTGATGAAGATAATCCAATCACTTTTAATTCTAATGGTGCTCCTGTTGGTATGGGATCTGCAACTGGTATAATGGCTACTCAAAATTATTCAACAACAGGTCACTTAGGCCACAACTTAGTTGAACATGATGGTGCTAAAGTTACTGGTTATGGTGGTAATAATGCTAAATACCCTAGAGGTATATGGCAAGGCTCAAGTGAACCTGTTGGTAGTAGAATAGATATATCTTGGGTAGGTTTTGAAGACACAGGTTATGGTTCAAATAATCCGCCGGAGCTTTGGAGCCAACACGGTCAAGATATACAACCAGAAGATTATGAGTTTTCAAAAGAGTGGTTTCAAATAGGTACTAAGTTTAGATGGGCTGCAGATCCAGATGGAACTGTTTATACAGTAGACGATTATAGATATGAAAGAGGTATTAGAAACTTTAAAACTCAACCGTCAGCTGTTATTGGTAGTAAAAGAAATAATGGTATAGTTTATAGAGATAAGTGGACTTTAAAAGTTTCACCACCAATAGTAAGAACAGCTGGTGGTTTTTATCCTACAGACATAAAACACGATGGTACGCAAAATCAAATAGTAGAGCTTGTTAGAACTCATTTAACAGAAGGTGGTAAGTTTACTGACAATCCAGGTGTTTTTGAAACTGAACCAAAAGAAGATGTTGGATTAGATGTTTATTACGAAGCAAGTGCTACATACCCAACACAGTTAAACTCTGACACAAACGAAATGTTTGCACCTATAGGTTCTACGGTTAGTGTTTTACCAAGTAGTGGTGCCACAGTAACGGCTGGAACAAAAGTATTTAGTTGGAGTGATAATACAGTAACATTAGATGGTAGCATTGTTGATCCTAACCAAGGTGAAATAGTTGTATTTACAAGACCTGATGGTGGGCAAGTTCAAGCTAAAATACAAAATATTACAGCTTCTACACAGCCACAAGGCATAACAGTTGCTACAGGTGTACAGTTTTATAGAGATGTATCTAATCAAAGAATGACACTTGCTTATAATAATTGTTTTGCTTTTCCAACAGGTGTAGAATCTGATAGAATTAGAGATGATTTTAATCAAACAGTTTTAGGTAAAGGTGTTAAAGCTTCCACGGTATTAGCAGAGCAATATAGAGAAGAACATAGAAAATCAGGTTTAATATTTTCTGGATTATACAACTCTATGAATGGTGTTAATAATTTAAATCAATTTATAGCATCAAGTGGTATTACAAAAGATTTAAATAATCAATATGGTTCTATACAAAAGTTATTTACTAGAGATGATAATGTAGTTGCTTTTTGTGAAGATAAAATATTAAAAGTGTATGCAAACAAAGATGCTTTATTTAATGCTGATGGAAATACAAATGTTTTGGCTACAAATAGAGTTTTAGGTACAGCACAGCCTTTTGGTGGTGATTTTGGTATATCTAAAAACCCAGAATCATTTGCTCAAGAAAACTTTAGAATATATTTTACAGACAAAGCTAGAGGTGCTGTTTTAAGATTGTCTAAAGATGGTTTAACTGTAATATCTAACCAAGGTATGAAAGATTATTTTAGAGATAATTTACCATTAGCGTCAGATTTAATAGGTAGTTATGATAAAAGAAAATCATTATACAATATAACACTACATGATAAAGGTGTTAATCCAAATGGCGCAGGTATTGGTGTTGGTATAAACTATACGCCAAAAATAAATACCACTGTAAGTTTTAGTGAAAAATCAAGGGGTTGGACATCTTTTAAGTCTTTTGTGCCAGAAACTGCTGTTAGTTTAGATAATAATTACTATACGTTTAAAGGTGGTAGTTTATATTTACATCATGATAATCAAGAAACAAATAATTTTTATGGTATAGCGCCTACGATAAACAATGGAGCTTTATCAAGTGTAACAGTGTTATTAAATGATATTCCTGGTTCTGTAAAAAGTTTTAACACTTTAAATTATGAAGGAACACAATCACATGTTGATTTATTTAGAACACAGACTGTAGGTGGTGTTGTTTATAACGACAATGAGTTTTATAATTTAAATGAGAAAAAAGGTTGGTTTGTAGAATCAGTAATAACAGATTTACAAACAGCTAGATTAAAAGAATTTATAGAAAAAGAAGGTAAGTGGTTTAATTATTTATATGGAGAAACTACAACGCTAGCTAATCTTGATAGCAAAGAGTTTTCATACCAAGGTATAGGTATGGCGGAAACAATAACTCACAACGGTCCATCACCAATATTAGGTTGTACTGATCCAAACGCGCTAAACTATAATCCACTAGCTACACAAGATGATGGGTCGTGTATTGTTGTTACTAACCCAGTACAAACAAATGCTTATATGTGGAACAATATATTACAGCCTTGTAAAGGAAGTTGTAGACCTAATTTTACTACAGCTAGTGACTACAATTTTACACACACTATCACTGTAAATCCTAGTTTACCAACAAATACAACAACAACTATTGGTACTATTTCAGTTACACCTTACGCTCAAGTTAACGGTTGTACAGGTACTCAAACAGTTGATGGTGTAGCTCCTGACAATACAAATATAAATCCTGTTTACACAATAGTGTTTACAGTTAATTCAGGACATAAATTTACAGCATTACCATCTGCGACTGTAACTATTAACGATACGTTAACTAGTGTTACTGATTATACTATAACTAACACTAATCAAGTAGTTGATTCTAACAATAATATAACTGGAGCTACTTTTGAAGTTAGTTTTGAAACGCCAGCAGCTGCTATGACAGTACGTGATGATATACAGTGGAGTGTTTGCACAAACCAAATAACAATTACTAATAGTCAAGTAACATTAACAGTACAAGACGATCCAAATGATCACTAATTATGGGACATAACGCTAATACAAATTATACAGTAAGCCAAAGCATTACAACGGAAAATGCAGGTGATTCAGTGTCAACTGGTACACTGCCTAATCAGGCTGGTAACGGTAGCGTTGTATTAACAATAACTCCTAATACCGGTTTTACTGTTAATTCTTCGGATTTTACTATTGGTGGTATAGCTGCAGACAATACTACTAACGTTACATCTACAACACTAACAAATCCTGCTACTGGTAACGCTTTAAGCGTAGTACAATATCAATTTTTTAGCCCAAGCGTAGGTGGTAACAATACAGTTTTACCAAGTCAAGTTGAGAGTGTTACTATGTTTAATAGTGAATATGATTATGATGCAACAGCAAACTCTTATATACCTGTAACAGCTAATAACTTAGTTTATGTTTATGTTTATTTTAACAATAACTTTGTTATGCCAAACACAAACTTAACGTTAAACATAGATATAGACGGGTCAGCAAACACTACAAACGCTTTACAATATCCAGCTGTATGGGAAACTTGGACAGGCCCAACTGGTAGTGATTATACTTTAACAGTAGTTGGTAATCCATTATTAAATGGTATGAATTTAATTTCAAGCTCTACTCAAAACACAAAATTACATAATATATCAGGTATTGTTGACGATGGCGTAAGAACTTTATTAATGACTAAAACATTTACAGCCACTAGCGGTAGGTATTTTACAGATATAACAGAGCAAGAACACTTTACGGCTTTTGGACTTGTTGATTGGCTGCCTTATTTTGAAGCAAATATAACTAGTCAAGTTTTTAATACTAATGGTGAAGAAACTGAAAGAGTTATAGAGTATTACTATACAAACCCGCCGGTTGGTAATCCACAGGGATTAGATCCAACTTTTGGTGGTAATACTTATGGTTATGGATTTTTATTTGAATATATAGTAGGAACGCAAGCTACTGTATATCCTTTAACAGGTGGTGGTACAGGTGGTATAGCACCATTAGCTCCTCAACCTCCTTTTACTAATTTAACAACTATAACTTCTAGCGCAGAGCTTGGTGATGTATTTGAAGATATAAACCCAGCTGTTACAACAATACCAAGTACAGAGTTTTTTGGAGAAATTAAAAACATTGTTTTTGATACTGATAAAGAAATAAACGCTATTGGAGGTGAGTCAAGACCTATAGCAATTTACGGTACTGCAGGTGCAACATACAATATAGTTGTGTCTGATGGTAGTAATACTTATGATGATAGTAGCAATACGTTTACAGCTGGCGCAACACAAATTGACGGTGAAGTAGGTAGCGAAGGTGTAACAAATCATTTAATAGTTTTTCCTAGAGTTACATCAACAAAGACTTATACAACTACAATAAGCAGTGAGTTTGGAACTAAACTACCAAGTAATATTACAGATGGCGAAAGCGGTAATATTGGTAGTATAACATCTAATGCTACAAGAACGTTTACAATAGCATTTGCCTCTGCTAGTAAAATTTCTGCTGCTATGCCTGCAGATGTTGTGTTTAGTTTTGCTGATTTAGACTCAGCTGCTACAGGTAATAACAACTTTAAAGTTATAATAAGTGGTGATGTAAACGAAGAATTTTCTAATATAGATGCGTTTACAGATGCGCCTGATGCAATTACTATGGGTGCAATGTCAGTAACTTCTGGATCTGCTACAAACTGGCAGTGGGGACTATCTGGTGTTACAGCTGGACACACTGAAGGTATTACAGATCCAGAAACAGGTATAGACACTATAAACTTTGGAGGTACATTAGTAATACAAAACTTAGGTGATGCTAATGTAGAATATACAATTCAACTAGATACACTATTTAACGTTTCATAATATGCCACAGATAACACTAACATTTCCGACAACAGTAGATTTAAACGTATCTTGCCAGGTAGGTGATACGGCTTATTTTAGTCCTACAACATCTGTAGCTGGTTTTAACACATCAGCACAATCAGATATTGTTGAAATAGGTACTATAATATCTATAACATATACTAGCAATAAATGGGTTTTAGTTGTTGATACTAATTTGACATCATCACAACTACCAACTTCCAGCGATTTTATTAGCTTTTCAAAAGACAATACTGTTAACTTAACAAGTGTACTTGGTTATTACGCAGAGTGTAAGTTTGTTAATTCTTCGTTGATAAAATCTGAGTTATATAGTGTTGGCTCTGATTTCTTTGAAAGTAGTAAATAAATAGTAAAAAGTGTAACTATAATATAAATAATCAACTTATATTATATGTCTGATAACTCGATAGTTACAAAATCAAAAATATTAAAACTACAAAATACATTACTTAAAAATGTTGATAATGAAAACATTATAGGTAATAACGGTGAAGTAGTTAGACATGAGTCTTTTAATTTAAAACATACTTTTGCTGATGGCATATATGTTAGACAAATGGAAATGAAAAAAGACTCTATGGTTGTTGGTGCCATACATAACCATGATCACATATGGTTTTTATTAACAGGCCATATAGTTGTACATGCTCACGAACAAGTGGAAGATTATATAGCGCCATGTTATGTAAAATGTTCGTCTGGAATAAAAAGAGTTATATATGCTGCAGAAGACAGTATATTTGTAAACATACACAAAAACCCAACAAACACACAAGATTTAGATAAGTTAGAAGCTGAAATAGTTTCAAAAAGTTATGAGAAATATAAAAAATATAAAAATAAAAACAAATAAAATATGAGTTTTGTAATAGCCGGAGTAGCCGCTGCAGCTGGACTAACTAAAATAGGTATAGCTTTAAGTGGTCGTAAAAATAGAATACAAGAGCAAAAAGCTGCAAATAGAGAACTTCAACAAAGAAGAGATGCTTACGAGCAACTAGATACTAGTAATCCGTATTTAAACATGGAAAACACCATGGAAGATCTAACTGTAAACCAACAACAAGCACAGTTTGAAAAAGATATGGCCCAACAACAACAGGCTAATATGTTATCTACTATGCAACAAGGTGGTAATTTTACTGCTGGTAATATACAAGCTATGGTTAATGCTGGTTCGCAACAAGCAAGAAGATCATCTGCTAGTATAGGTCAACAAGAAGCTGCTAATCAAAGAGCAGAAAGATCTATGGCTGGTAAGATACAAAGCATGGAAAGAGAAGGTGAAGTGTATTCAAGAGGTCAGAAAAAGGATAAAGTTGAAACTTTATTTGGTATGGCAATGACAAGATCAAAAGAGTCTGATGAGGCTAGACAAAGAGCTGCACAACTTATTGCTAGTGGTGTTGGTGATGTAGGTGCTGGTGCTATGGGTATCGGACAAGGCCTTGGAATTGTACCAACGCCAGCTATGACTCAAGCGTCTATGAACAATATGGGTGGTTAAAAAAAATAAATATGAAAAAGAAAAAGAAAAATAGCCCTTTACAAATTAATACTGCTTTAATAGAAAACTATAAAGGTGTAAACAAATATACGCGTAAAGGTGGTGGTACTAGAAAAGTTGAGTGGAGTCCTGAAATGGTTGACGCAGCTTTTAAACCTGCAGCTCAAACAGGTTATCAAGGTATAGCTAAAACATATTTAGGTGGTGATAAAGAAAAATCTACAACTTCAGAAGAAGATAGAATAAAATCTCTTGAGGCTCAAATAGCAAAAATGCAGCGACAAGATAGTAACACTGAAACTGATACTAGCACTGACACTAACACTAATACTGATACTAATACTGATCCTGATACTAACACTGACGGTGGCGATGACAGTGGTGGTTTATTTGATGATTTACCGTCAGAAAGTAATAATACACAACAAAAACAACAAAAACCTGCCGGGTTTGACATAGCTGATAACAAGCAAGATCTTTCAGTTAATCAAGAAGCTTTAGCTGGTAATACAAAACCTTCAAAATTAAGAGTTAGATCTGTTTATGATAAAGGTAGAAGAAATGAAAACGTAGTTGAAGTTAATGGACAACGTATGACTAATCAACAGTTTGCTGATAGTTATCCTGGTGCTGAGCGTATAAGAGGTGGTGAAAACAAAGGTTCAAACGTTGCTGCTGGTGATTATAATTTCTCAGGTTCGCTAGCTGGTTCGCCTGTAAAAATGATAGGTAACTCTCCTGTAAAAGAAACATATGATCCTGTTCAAGATTTACAAATGCAAAACCCAAATATAGAGCGAGATGTAGATAACTACATTGCTAACATGTCTGTAGTTGGTGATGAAAAACTAGATATTTTAGGCGCACAAGCAAATTCTAGAGTCTTTAATTTTTCAAAACAATTAAAAGATCAGGCAAATATGTATATAGATCAAGAAGGTAATAGTAAAATTGTTAATGACTCTATAAATACTTTAAGAGGTTTAGCACAAAAAGTAAACAACTTAGTTGAAAAAAAGTCTGAGTGGATAGAAAATAATGGTGGTGATGAGTCTACAAAACGTATGTTTTCTAAAGGATCTTCTGGTAAAAATAAATTTATGCAAAACGCTATATTTATGGAAAGAGATGATTTATATAAAATGATATTGCCTTTACCTGAAGTTACTGTTGGTGGTGATAAAAAGTTTGATGATGTTGAGTTTGCTTTTGGTGATTTTAAAGCCGGTTCAAAACCAAATTTTGTAGTTAAGTCTAGCGATATATTTAAAAATGTATTTATGAAACCAGAAGGTAAATTTGCAGAGTTTAGAAAAGCAGCTAATAAAATGTCAGATGATTCTAAACTTAGAAAACCTTACAATAATTATCATTCTGAAGTAATTGTAAATGGTTTATTAGATTCAAAAGAAAATGTATTAGCTTTTGCATGGGACGATTTTGCTGGACCATCTTTTATAGAGCAATATAGAGAGGCTAATCCAAATGAAGATATAAGCTTTGCAGACGTTGATAGTCCTAACTTTCAAGAAAATAAATTAAAAGATGAAGTTTCTTATTGGTTAAAAAGAAAACTTAAATCAGAACATGATATGGCCAGAGCATCTCAAGAAGCGTTTGCTGAAGCTGGTCAAATGACAGCACAACAATTACTAAAAAAATATTCACTTTAATATGGCTGAAGGAACAAACAGTGTTTTAATGGATCCACCTGCTATGACTGAAGAGCAAGAAAAGCTAGTCAGTGTAATTGCTGGTATGGAAAACGACGGTATACCTGAAGAGGTTATTAAACAAACAATACCTAAGTTAGAAAAGCAAATAAAAAAAGATAAAGAAGATGATATATTTTTTGGCGCTTTGTTACCTGAAGTTGATGTTAAAGAACCTAAAGACACTAAGTTATCTGAAGAAGATTTAACTAAAAAAGAAGAACCAGTTGTAGTAAAAGGTAGAAAATATTACGATGGATTAGACATAGAGTTTGATAAAGCTGTGCTAGGAGCTGAAGTAATTCAAGTAGATGATAAAAGATATAAGGTTGGCACTGGCTCAAGTGTAAGAAAACCAAGACCTGTAGTTCTTGATGAATTAAAAATTATAGCTAATAACGCAAAAGAAGTTAAAAAAACAAATCTTAATGGTTTGTTTGATGGAGATTTATATGATGAGGCTTTTGACTATGCTTATATTCAAGCTTTTCGTATGCCAGAAGATTTATCTGGAGAAGAGATGTTAAATCATAGAGATGAAACATTTGATCATGCAATGGATATTTTTCACAACAGCCCTAAAGGCAAACAAGTTCTTGAAGAAATATCTATACAGGTAAATGAGAAGTTTGAGTCTTTTATGGTAGAGATTGTTGATGACATTATTCAAGGTAACATTAGTGATGAAGATGCTTTTGACGTAATATCTGTTACATATGACGAAATAAAAAACAACGCGTTAGAAAATAACGAGCAGTATCAAACAATAATAAATACTAATAGAGCTGCTGTTGGAAGTGTTTATAATAGAGATATTGCAGGTAAAATGAAAGTAGAAAATGTAGACCAAATATATCCTTGGTATGCTAAAAGTGATTTTATAGGTGGTGCTTGGGAACAACTGGCTTTACACGTTCCAAAAGCAAGTAAGATAATAGGTAGAATGTATTTATCTAAAGATTATAGAGCTATAACTGGCTACAAAAACGCTTTGATTGAAGGTACTGAACTACCTAGTTTAAGTGGTTTTAATGTAAACGTGCCTCAAACAAAAGGTGATAAAATATATTTTCCTGGCACTTTTAGACTTAGCGAAAATAAAGAGGATAAAATATTATCTTTAAAAGGCGGTTACTATGACAAAGAAGCTTTGTTAGATAGATTAAACCTCATGGAACAAAGGTATCATGCTAAAATATTAGAAAATATTATAGATACTCAAGAAATACAAGATATACTAAACAAGATTAATAGCCCAAAAGCTTATCACTCTCTTGATGGTTGGCAAAGAGAAATGGGTAAACAAACCATGAACTTAATGGGTAGTATATTTACTTCTATATTATATCCTTTTGCCTTAGAAGGTGCTGGTGCTTATGAAGAAATGATAAATATAGAAGGAGAAAGAAGATACTCTGATTGGAATAAGCCTAGTTGGGCTAATGCTTATCCAGAAGTAGACGGTAAAGTTTCTGAATACACTAACAAGCAGTTGGCTATGATTTCTATAATAGAAGACGGTAGTGTTATTGAAAAAATTGAAGATACTGCTACTGGTGTTGGTTTTGTTAATGCAGGTTTAGAAGTGGCTACTGATGGTTTTATAATATTTAAAGCCAGTGGTGTAAGATTAATGCCTTCACAATTGTATAACGAAATGAAAAAAGGTCTTTATAAAAACACTATAAAGGCAACTGGTGATATAGGTAAAACTATGTTACAAACAGGTGCGATTGAAGTACCTACTGAGTTTATTCAAGAAACAGTTACAACTGCGGGTGTAAGCACTGGTGCTAAATATCCTAATGCTTGGGACGGTTATTGGAGAAAACAAAAAGAAATAGCTTTAACAACAGCTTTAACTTCTCCTTTCCTTGGTG
>MDSV01020576.1_pt1 | contig 10807 bp, 9 predicted proteins | sample 810851 | NCBI WGS metagenome assembly MDSV01 (sample SAMN05326640, study PRJNA326480) | marine metagenome | isolation source: seawater | place: Atlantic Ocean: North East | collected 2012 | reverse complement strand
GATTAAACTGATATATAGATTAAATATAAGCGCTTAGCAATAAGAAGATATAGATCTTTAATTTAAAATTTATAGATATTTCAGCTCTTTCATCTCTTTAGCAAAATAAGCCTCAATATTTTTTGCAATTTTAATATCTAGCAATTTTTTCCAATTATTTTTTTGACCTAAGTTAAAAAACATAATTTTTTTAGTCGTTTTTTTTGTTTTTATTGACTCAAAAAAACCATTTTTCTTTTCAATTTTTTTTAGCTTTTCAAAACTAGTTGAAATTATAGAATTTTTAACTTTTCTTTCATTTATTTTAAAATTCATAAATTTTGATAAAAAATTTAATACTGAAATAAATTCTTTATGAGTATTTATCAATAAATCTTCATATCTAATAATTTTTAGTGGAAAAAAGTTTACATTTTTCCATGAGTTGTAATGAGTGGACCAATCTGATAAAAAATTAAAATCAAGGCTTGAATTTTCATTATCAACAGGAAATATAATTTTTTTTTTATTTGTTAAAAATTTAAAAGATTCATCTATATTTAAATCATAGTGGTTTGATATAGAAGTTATTATATTTCTTGGATCTCTTACTATATATATAGCAGCAAGTGAATTTTCTTTATCCGTAAAATTATTATTATTGATTGAACATAAAGCATTATGGGTTTTAAACAGATGAACTTTATTGTCAGAATTGATTAATCTTTGCACAGGGACCCAATTTTTTGAGATAATACTCTGATAATTTTTATTATTAATATTTTTAGATAAATAATCTTTACTAGAAAATTGTTTAATATTATCTAGATTTTCAAAATTAAATGATCCTTCATTAGTATAAAAGTAAGAAGCTAATAGTGATCTTAACCAAGTATTACCACTTTTGGGATATGATGCCAGCCAAATAATCATTTATTACTTTCTAATAATTCAAAAAATCTATACTTTTTTTTCTTTTCCTTAAACTCTTCAATTTCATCTGTATACTCAATTATATCATTTGTATTGTTTTTTAATAATATTAAATTTTCTGTTTCATCTGTACCTTTATATGTTGAACGTATTTTGTTAGTTTTTTTAATATTTTCATTAGAAAAGTAAAAAACTGTAATGAAAAAAATAAAACCTAGAATTAAAAGTAAATAAATTATGTTTTTTAAATTTTTAAACATTACATACTTTTTGGAGCTGACACTCCTAGAATTGACATACCATTTTCAATAACAATAGCTAAAGCTTGTAATAATAATAGTCTGGAATTGTTAATACTTTTATTATCCTTTACAAATCTAAAATCTTTATTTTCATTACCTAGATTCCAATACGAATGAAATAGGGTTGATATTTCATATAAATAAAAAGGAATTATATGAGGTTCAAGCTTATTTGAAGTAATTTCAATACATTTAGGCCATTCAGCAATTTTTTTTAAAATTTCTATTTCGTGAGAGTTGATATTGAAATCACTATTTGAAACTTTTAACTCAGTATTTAAAGGCAAGTTTAGGATTCTAAAAATAGAATTAATTCTTGCGTATGCATACTGTACATAAAAAACAGGATTCTCCTTAGATTTTTCTGTTACTTTTTTAAAATCAAAATCTAGCTCTACATCATTACTTCTGTTTAACATCATAAATCTAACTGAGTCTTTTCCAACTTCTTTAACTAAATCTTCTACAGTAATATAATCCCCTTTTCTTTTAGACATTTTAAAAGGTTGTCCATTTTTAAATAATTTTACAAGTTGCGAGACTTTACAAATTAAATTAGATTTTTCATTTGACATTGCTTTTGTAGCAGCTGATATACGTTTAATATAACCTGCATGGTCTGCTCCCAGAATATTAATTAAAACATCAAAATTTCGATTAATTTTATCTGAATGATAGCCTACATCACCTGCAAAATACGTCCATGTCTTATCATCTTTTTGTAAGGCTCTATCAGTATCATCGCCAAAAAGAGTAGATTTAAATAGTAACTGGTTTCTAGATTTCCATGTATCTGAGGTTTCTCCTTTGGGAGGAGTTAATTTACCTTCATAAACATAGTTTTGCTTTTTTAGTTTTTCTATAGTTTTTTTAACTACATTATCTTTAATTAACTCAGATTCTTTAACAAAATTATCGTGCTTAATCCCTAAAATAGAAAGATTATCTTTAATCATAATTAACGAATGCTTAAGAGATTCTTTTTTTAAGATTGAAAAAATTTTATCGTAATTATCAAAATTATTAATAATTTTAGTAGAAATTATTTTTTTTGCGATATCAATAATATATGCACCAGGATATAAATCCTTGTTCTCCGGAAATTTTACCTTGGATATAAGTTCTAAAATTCTACAATAAACTGATTTAACAAAATGATTAATTTGTGAGCCATAATCATTTACATAATATTCCTTTGTAACATTGTTACCGTTAAAGATAAGTAAATTTGCAAGGACATCACCTAATATTGCTCCTCTACAATGACCAACATGTAATGGACCTGTTGGATTAGCTGAAACAAACTCTATATTGTATTTTTTTATATCAGAATTTTTTGCTCCATATTTATTCTTTAGCGTTATCACATTGTTTAAGCATTGATACCAAAAACTAATATTAAATGTTATATTTATGAATCCAGGTTTTGCGACTTCTATAGAATTAATCTCAGGAAAGTAGTTAATTATTTCACTTTTAATTAAATGTGCTAAAGTTAACGGATTAGTATTATTAGATTTAGATAAAATCATTGCAGCATTACATGCAAAATCACCCTTCTGATCTTTTGGAGGTAATTCAACTTTCAAGTTTCGTAAGTTTCTTGGTAGTTTAATTTTTTTTTTCTTTTCAAGATCTTTTAAAAAAAACTCAAATTTTTTATGATATTCATTTAGTAAATTCATTTAATTTTCTTATGTAAATTAATAGCATATCTATCTGTCATACCTGCAATAAAATCAGCAACGACTCTTTCTTTGTTATTGCTTATAAAAAATTCTTTATCAATAAATTTTTTTGGATTTTTAACTAAATAATTAAATAAATTTTTAATAATAATCTTGCTATTATTAGTATTAACAATAACTTTTTTATTGTTATACATATTTTCTTTTAAAAAGGATTTTATTTCAACATCAACTAATTTCATTTTTGGTGAAAAATCAACTATAAGGTGATTTTGTAAATAAATATCTTGTACTGACGTAGGTTTAATTTTTTTAAGATTTTTTGTGCTAGTATTAATCACATCCTTAACCATTTCGCTTATAACCTTTCTTACTATCTCATTTACAAAAACTTCTCTTCTGTAATTTTTTTTATTTTTCGTAATTTTAGATATAATTTTTGATATATACTTAACTTTTTCTAGCTTCTTTAATGTAAATAAACCTGCACGCAATCCATCTTCTAAGTCATGATTATTATAGGCTATATCATCAGAAATTGCTGCTACTTGGGCCTCTAACGATGGAAAATTTTTAAATATTATTTTATTTTTAAAATTTTCTATTTTAAGGATTTTATTAAAATATTTTAAGTTTTTTGGTGGACCATTGTGTTTGATGAGGCCGTCCAAAGTTTCAATAGTAAGATTTAAACCATAAAATTTATAATATTTATTTTCTAATAAAGTCAATATTCTGATGGTTTGAATATTATGATCAAAACCTCCATAATCTTTCATATAATGATTTAATACATCTTCGCCTGCATGTCCGAACGGTGTATGCCCAAGATCGTGTGCTAAACTTAAAGTTTCACATAAATCTTCATTTAAACCAAGAAACCTAGCTATTGTTCTTGCTATTTGAGATACTTCCATAGAGTGCGTAAGTCTAGTTCTGTAATGATCGCCAACAGTATTTACAAAAACTTGGGTTTTATGTTTAAGTCTTCTAAATGATGAAGAGTGAACGATTCTATCCCTATCTCTCTGAAATTGGGTTCTCGTAGGGTCTTTTCTTTCATTAAATATTCTACCCATAGAATTTGAAGATTTAACTGCGTAGTTTTGTAAATGGTTTTCTGTATATTTTTTTTGCATTAATTTACTTTAGGATTATATTATAATATATTAGTTTAAAATGATTAATGAAATAAACTTTAGTGATAGTGCATTAAATAGAATAAATCAGTTAATTTCTAAAAAGCCAATAGGAACCTATTTTAGAATTGCTGTTAAAGGTGGCGGTTGTTCAGGGTTTAAGTATGACTTTTCTTTTGATGAGAAAATAGAAAAAGATGATTTAAAACATAAAAATATAGTTATTGATAAGTCGTCATTGGAAATGCTAAAGGGCTCAAAAGTAGATTTTACTAAAGAGTTAATAGGAGACTCGTTCAAAATATCTAATCCTAAAACGAAATCTTCTTGTGGTTGTGGCGTATCATTCTCATTTTAATGATTTTAAGCACTTGGAATGTTAATTCTGTTAGAGCAAGAATAGAAAACATAAAAAAGTACATTAAAAGTAGCTCACCAGACATATTATTATTACAAGAAATAAAAACTGAAGAAAAAAATTACCCATTTGAAGATTTTAAAAAACTCGGTTACGAATCTTATGTAAATGGACAAAAAAGTTATAATGGAGTATCTATAGTATCAAAAAAAAAACTTAAAAATATCAATACAATACTTACAGGAGATAAAGTTAAACAAGCTAGATTAATTTCTACAGAAATTAAAATTAAAAATAAAACAGTTGAACTAATTAATATATATGTCCCAAATGGAAATCCTGTAGATACAGAAAAGTACTTTTATAAAATAAGTTGGCTAAATTTACTTATTAAATTTCTTAAAAAGAAAATAGAAAATGGCAACCAGATAATAGTTACTGGAGACTTTAATATATTACCTGAAGAAATAGATGTTCATGATTATAAAAAGTATATAAATGATGCTTTATTTAGAATTGAAATTAGAAAAAAATATAGAGAAATTATAAATCTTGGATTAATAGATATCTTCAGGCACTTTAATAAAAAAGAAGGTAATTATACTTTTTGGGATTATACTAAAGGGTCATGGCAAAAGGATAATGGGCTAAGAATTGATCATATGTTAATTTCTAATTCTATAATCGAGTTTGTTAAAAAAGTTGAAATTAAGAAAAAAATTAGAGGTCAGGTTAAACCATCAGATCACGTACCATTAGAATGTACATTTGTTTAAACCCTGTTATAAATATCTTTAAATCTAACGATATCGCTTTCTTTTAATATTGATCCAGTTTGAACTTCGATAATTTTTACTGGTTTAACATAAGTATTTTCTATTCTATGGATCGCTCCTTTAGGTATAAATACTGACTCACCTTTTTTTATATAAAAAATATCTTTATTTATAGTAATTTTAGGCATTCCTTGTGTGATAAGCCAATATTCAGATCTATGAAAATGTTTTTGAAGACTCAACGATGCATTAGTTTTAATATAAAGCTCCTTAATTAAAAAATTTTTTCCAAAGAATAAATTAGTATAACTTCCCCAAGGCTTATAATAAACATTTTTTTTATTAAAGTATTTATTTTTATTTTTTTGGTACATTTTAGAAATTTCTCTCCAACTACCAAGATCAGACCAAGGAATATTCAATTTAATTGCATTTATATTTTTAGTTTTTTCTAAAATTGCGTAATCAAATGATTTAGAAGGGGTTTTAATGAAAGAAGACTTGTTTAAAAAATATGTATTATCTTTAAACTTCGACTTTGTAACTGCCGAGAGGCAATTTTTAAAAATTTGAGGTTCGTATTTTTTAAAATTATATATTACAGAATCTTTTTTTATAAAGAAAATACCTGAATTCCAATAACCATTTTTTTTAATTATACTTTTGGCTTTTATAAGTTTTGGTTTTTCTATAAATTTATATACTTTATTAATATTATGTTTATTTTTTTTTGTTAAAAAATAACCATATTCACTTGATGGCGATGTAGGTTTTACACCAAATATAAAAATATTTTTGTCTGATAGTTTCATTTTATTTTTAATAATTTGTTTGTTAAAAATGCTTGTTTTTTCAATCAAATGATCTGCAGAAAAAAAAACTAAAGGTTGATTATTAGGAATTTCTTTAATCAAAGATGCAGTTAAAATTGCAGGAGCAGTATTTTTTTTACAAGGCTCTAAAACTATTTTGTACTTTTTAACTCTAAATTTTTTTAAATATATATTTATTTTTTTTAAATACTTTTTATTGGTACTAATTATAGGATAATCATATAAGTTGTTATTGATTCTTTGAAAAGTTTTTTCTAATAAACTCCAACCACCGAAATCAATAAACTGCTTTGCGATATTATTTTTTGAATATGGCCATAATCTTGTTCCTTCACCGCCACATAAAATAATAGGTCTAACTCTCATTTTTAAATATCAGCGTAACATTTTTTTTCTTTGGAAGCTCCCGGATGAGTAACTGCTCCTTCAAATGCTGGTCCCACAGATTGAGAATATTTCCATAATGTTCCTGTGGTATATTCAATAACTTTTGGTTTCCATTTACTTTTTCTTTGTTTAAGTTCTTCATCAGAAAGAATTACATTGAGTGATCCTTTAACTGTATCTATTTCGATAACATCACCATCTTTTAAAAGTCCAATTGGACCACCAACTGCTGCTTCAGGTCCTACATGGCCAATAGAAAAACCATGTGTACCTCCAGAGAAACGTCCATCAGTAATAAGAGCCACATCTTCACCTAAACCTTGACCATATATTGCTCCTGTTGTAGATAACATTTCTGGCATACCAGGACTACCTCTAGGTCCTTCATATCTAATCACAACAACATCTCCAGCTTTAATTTTTTTATCCAAAACTGCGTTTAATGCAGACTCTTCGTCATCAAAACACTTGGCATGACCTTTAAACTCTTTTCTTTTCATGCCAGCAACTTTAAGAATAGCGCCATCTGGTGCTAAGTTTCCTTTTAAACCAGCAAATCCACCTGATTTACTTAGAGGTTTTGCAGTAGTATAAATAATTTTTTGATCTTTCGGAAATTTAACTTTTTCATGATTTTCTTCAATTGTTTTTCCAGTTACTGTTAAACAATCTTTATGTAAAAGTCCTCCATCTAGCAACGCTTTAATTAAAATTGGAACACCACCTATTTCGTATAAATCCTTCGCTACAAATTTTCCTCCGGGTTTTAAATCAGCAATATAAGGAGTGTTTTTAGAAATGTTTGTAACATCCTCTAAAGTGAATTTAATTCCAGCTTCATTTGCAATAGCAGGTAAATGTAATGCTGCATTTGTTGATCCACCGGAAGCAGCAACAATAACAGCTGCATTTTCTAATGATTTTCTTGTTACTATATCTCTTGGTCTAATATTATTTTTAATTAAATTCATAACAGCTTCTCCACTTGATATCGCAAATTTGTCTCTCGTTTCATATACGGCTGGTGTTCCAGCAGATCCTGGTAAAGCTAAACCTATAGCTTCAGAAACACACGCCATTGTATTAGCAGTAAACTGACCTCCACATGAACCTGCTGAAGGGCAAGCTAAGCTTTCTAATTCGTCTAAATCTTTTTTGGACATTGAGCCAGTTGAATATTTTCCTACACCTTCAAATACATCAACTATTGTTACATCTTTTCCTTTGAACCTTCCGGGTAATATTGAACCACCATAAATAAATACAGATGGAACGTTTAATCTAAGCATTACCATCATAAGACCAGGTAATGATTTATCACAACCTGCTAAACCAACTAACGCATCATAACAGTGACCTCTCATTGTTAGTTCAACGGAGTCTGCTATGATTTCTCTACTTACTAATGATGATTTCATACCTGCATGACCCATTGCAATGCCATCAGTAACAGTAATAGTTGTAAATTCTCTTGGTGTACCTCCAGCTGATTTTACACCCTTTTTAACTGATTGTGCCTGTCGGGAGAGTGTAATATTACACGGAGCAGCTTCATTCCAAGTAGTTGCAACTCCAACAAATGGTTTTTCAATATCTTCATTTTTGAGGCCCATTGCATGATACATAGATCTATGTGGGGCACTTTTAACTCCTACAGACACATGTCTACTAGGTAATTTAGATTTATCAAATTTCATAATTAATTTTTAATACTATTTAAGATACTATTCAACTTTTTAAGTTCTATATTAGAATTAATTAAGGATTTTTTTTCTTTTTGAACTATAGAGGATGGTGCGTTATCTAAAAATGATTTATTTTGAAGTTTTTGGTTCAATATTGATATTTTTTTCATTAAATTATTAACTTTATTAGATATTTTTGACTTTTGCTCCACAAGATCAATATCCTTATCAAAATATAAGGATATTGTGTCAACTCCAACAATTATTTTAATATCGTTTTTATTAAGACTAGCTTTGTGTATATTATTAATTCTTCCTAACCTTTTCAACACATTCAAATTATCATTGATTACCTGAATTTTATTTTTATTTATATTTTCAAGTGAAATGTCGATGTATGCACCTGGGGGTATTTCTAAATCAACTTTAGTAGATCTTATATTTGATATCAATTGAATTAACCATTCAATTTTGTTGTGACTTTTTTTAAAAGATGCATCAGATTTAAATGGTAAATCCCAGCTTTTAAACATAAGTGGTGAATTGTTCTGCTTATTAAGCTTGAGGTCTAACCATAATTTTTCAGTCAAAAAGGGTATAAATGGATGAAGCATAGTTAATATATTAGATTGTATTAAGCCCGAAAAATTCCTAGCTTCTTTTATACTATTTTTTTCTTTAATGTCGAAAATAGGCTTTAAGAATTCAATATACCAATCACAATAAAAATGCCAAACAAACTGATAAATAACTTTAGCAGCTTCGTCAAATCTGAAGTTTGAAATATGTATTTTTGCTGCTTCATTAGTTTTAACTAATTCATAGTAAATCCATTTATTTATATCTAATTTAATATCTTTTGGGCCAGGTTTACTTATAAATTTACATTTATTCAGAGTAGAGAAATTATTTGCATTCCAAATTTTATTTAAAAAATTTCTATAACCTTCAACTCTATCTTCTGATAACTTAACGTCTCTTCCAGGAGCTGCCATTGATATAAGTGTGAATCTTAAAGAGTCAGCACCATGTCTTTTTATAATATCTAATGGATCAATAACATTTCCTTTTGACTTAGACATTTTTTGTCCTTTTTCATCTCTAACTAAGGCATGAACATAAACTTTAGAAAAAGGAACTTTATTTAATAAATGGTTACCCATCATCATCATTCTAGCAACCCAGAAAAAAATAATATCAAAACCAGTAACAAGTATAGAGGTTGGATAAAATCTTTTTAGTTCATATGTTTTTTTTGGCCATCCTAAAGTTGCAAATGGCCAAAGTGCAGAAGAAAACCATGTATCCAAAACATCTTCATCTCTTTTTAGCTCAACTTTTTTTTTATAAAATTTAAAAGCTTGTTTTTTTGCTTCAACTTCATTTTCAGCAACAAAAATTTTATTTTCTTTTGAATACCATGCTGGTATTTGATGACCCCACCACAGTTGCCTTGAAATGCACCAAGGTTGAATATTATTCATCCATTGAAAATAAGTTTTAGACCACTTACTTGGAAAAAAATTTGTTTTTTTATTTTTAACAACTTGAATAGCTTTTTTGGCTAAAACTTTTGCATCTGCAAACCACTGTTCTGTAAGTAATGGTTCAACAATAGAGTTAGATCTATCGCCATAAGGAACAACATTTTTGATATTTTCTATTTTTTCTATTAAATTTTTTTTCTTCAAAATTTCCAGAATGATATTTCTTGCCTTAAATCTATCAAGACCTATCAATTCTTTAGGTGCATTATTATTTAAAGTTCCATTTTTTTCAAAAATATTAATAATATTAAGCTTATGTCTTTTTCCTATTTCAAAATCATTAAAATCATGTGCAGGTGTAACTTTAAGGGCTCCGGAACCTTGATCTAAAGATACATATTCATCTGAGATAATTTTAATTTTTCTATTAACAATTGGTACAGAAGCGTATTTTCCAATTAAATTTTTATATCTATCATCACTAGGATTAACTGCAATTGCTGTATCACCAATTAAAGTTTCCGGTCGTGTTGTTGCAATAACTATAAAGCTATTTTCATTGCATAGTTGATATTTAATATAGTATAGATTTGATTGAATTTCTTTTTGCTCAACTTCTAAATCTGAAATTGCTGTCTCAAGTTTTGTGTCCCAATTAACTAACTTTGTGTCTTTGTATATTAAATTATTTTTATAAAGATGAATAAATGTTTTTAAGACAGCTTGAGACAAATCTTTATCCATTGTAAATCTGTTTCTTGACCAATCACATGAACAACCTAATTTTTTAAGCTGATTTATAATTATGTCTCCAGATTCCTTCTTCCACTTCCAAACTTCTTTAATAAAATTTTTTCTTCCTATTTCATTCTTAATAATATTTTTTTCAAGTAGTTTTCTCTCAACTACAGCCTGTGTAGCTATACCCGCATGATCAGTTCCTGGTTGCCATAAAGTTTCACGACCATTCATTCGATAAAAACGGACTAATAAATCTTGTAAGGAGTTATTTAATGCGTGGCCCATATGCAGGCTACCAGTTACGTTTGGAGGAGGAATAACTATTGAGAAATGTTTTTTTTTATTCTTTTTTGGCCTAAAAAATTTATTTTTTTCCCAATACTTGTATATAGTGGATTCTGTATTATTGTGGTTATAATTTGAATTTTGCATTTTATATAAACATATAATAATTTGTAATAAAACAAAGAATTGATTCCATCAATTTTACGTGTTTTAG
>MDSV01222493.1_pt1 | contig 10808 bp, 10 predicted proteins | sample 810851 | NCBI WGS metagenome assembly MDSV01 (sample SAMN05326640, study PRJNA326480) | marine metagenome | isolation source: seawater | place: Atlantic Ocean: North East | collected 2012 | reverse complement strand
ACATTATATCTTTCTTCAAATACTTTAAAATCATAATTATATTCATATATTTCATTATTATCTTGCCGTATACCTAATAATTCACCATTATTACTACATATAATTTCAACATTGGCATTAGTATTTTTAGGAGGATTAATAGTATTATATTCGAAAGAAACATTTTCAAATTTTGACATATTCATTGATCCTGAGGGTTGATAAGTATTTTTGTCAGTATGTAAGGCAAAACTATAGTGATAAAGTCCATTTTTAAAAGAGCCTTCAGTGCGTGTATATTTTTCACAATATAAATATATTCCATTGTTTAAGATATTTTCTCTGTAATCACCATTAATAACAATACCCATATCCGTAAGAATATTTTTAATATTTTTGAAATATGGACCAGTTTTTTGTGTTATCCAAGTATCAGCATCTAAGTTAGTATCTCCAGTGTTTCTACCAAACACTTTTAATTTATGTGGTCTAATATTTTCAAAATCCCAATTGGTAAAATTCATCCATTCATTGCGTTTATATACATCAGATCGTCTAAAACGAAACATATAATTTGTTACACAATGAGAGGATTCTACATCTATTTTTTTAGATCCAGTTTCAGCTAAAAATTCATGTTCTACAACATCTTTTACAAGAAATGATATAGGAAATCTGGCAAATTTTTCTCTTTCCTTTTTATCTAAAAATATATATGTTGACATTAAATGAATATCACTAAACCATGTATCTGGTGTATTAATGGCAGGATTTTCATCATCTTTATTAGTGGGAACTAAAAATCTTTTAAGTTGATGTAACATATTATTAGGATCAGGGCTAATTCTAGGTTTTTCTGTTAATGAACCACCTACAAATTTGTAATTTTCAACATCAATAATAGTATACAATTCTTTTAAAGGTCTAAAAATAACTTTAACAAAAACTTCTTGATATTGTAATCCAATCAATGGTAATGCCATTTTTGAAGAATCAGAGAACCAAGAATATAGTGGAATAAATAGTTTTTTACCTCGAATTGAAGGTTCAAGATCACCTTCAGTAACTGTTGGATTTGGATCGGGATATGAATTTGGATATTGATCATCTAATCCAAAACCATTTGCAGGATCATATAATTCTGGAACATGACCGATCATTTTATCAAAAATATCTTTTTTATTACGATTTAGATCTCTATGTGCAATACAATGCATATATTCACCAGAATATTTAGCTAAAGTTAAACCACCTGCGTATATTTCTATTTCTTTTATCATAGTTGTTCCAATATGTTTACACCATTGAAATTCAAAAGGTAAATGTTGATCAGTGGCTCCAATAGAAGTATTATCAATAAAAAAACAAGGACTATATATATCTGGTAGAGTAACACACAAAAATGTATCACCTAATAAGTCACCATATCTAGGTATTTTAAACTTAACAGTTGTATCCTGAAGAAATGACAATTCCTTTTCTTTATCATAATTTAATCTGAATTTTTGCATACCAAAATTTGTATGTTTAGCATAGGTTGCATTAAAAAATGTTTTTTTAGGATTAGAATTTAATATTACATTTTCTGGTCCAGTCGCTACTAGATTTAATAAGGCTCCAGGCATAATTACTTATATATAATATTATATTTTAAATTAGGTTTTTTAAAATATTATTAATTTATAATTATATATATAATGGGAATATTTGAACATAAACATGGTCCTGGTGGAAAAGTAATAAGAAAAGGTGTTGAAACTTTTGCAACAGCAACACCAATATCTGAAGCTGGTGGAGAAATTATTAATAAATTAAAAAAGTTTAAGGATATGGCAGCAGGTTTTTTAAATTTTTATACATTTGGTATATTAATTGTATTAATTGTTATTGTTCTAAAATTTTATTTAAACCAATTAGATAAAAAAGATGGTAATGCTGAATTAATGAAGGAAGAGTTGGAATATTTAAATCCTAAAATATTAGCATTATCAGATAGTGAATATGATAAAAATATACCTATTAGAGACTATTATGTAATGAGTAGTTATAATAGTTGTTCTGGAGGTGAGAGTTGGCAAGATTGGGTAAGTATTGATATTTTAAGAGAAGTAATTAACTATGGAATAAGATGTGTTGATTTAGAAATATATTACAAGAATGGTAAATGTGTTGTTGCTGTTGGTCCTGAGGCACAAGATGGTAAATTTATCTTGAAAGGAACATACAATGAAATACCATTAGATACTGTATTACATACAATAAATGCATATGCTTTTAGTTATACATTAGATAATCATACAGATCCATTTTTTATAAATTTACGTATTAAAACAAATAATCCAGCCGTTTATGATAAAATTGCAACAAGTATATTAGAAAATATTGATAAAAGAAATAGAATAAATTGGTTTAATGGAGATGCAACCAATCATAATGCATTAGGTAATTTAAATGATAATATAAAACATACTGTATTTGCAAACTTATATCAAAGATATCAGGATAAAGGTTTTGGTTCAAAAAACATAATAGATGAACCATTAAAAAAAATCAAAGGAAAGGCTATATTTATATGTAACGATATTGCAACAAATTCATTTTGGGGGGAATGGAATGATAATTATTATGGAGAACAGAAGAAAAATAACTATTTGTTTATGGCATGTATAAATATTAGTAATGTAATTGGTAATTGTATGCCATTACGTAGCTTTAAGGTTGTATATTCACATAATCCAAAAATGTTAAAAAAAGATTTAAAACAAATAATAGGATTAAGTTATCCAGACATTACAACTGTAGGTAAAAATCCAAATTGGTTAATTCACTCCAAATATGGATGTCAATTTACATTAATGAATTTTAGTAAACGAGATGGTGAACTTATTTCATATCTTAAAAACTTTGATACTGCTCAGAGAGCTCTTATTGTAAAACCTAATCATTTAAGATTCTTTCCTATCCCTCTTAAGGATCCCAAGCCACAAAAGAAAGAAAATTCATATGAAAAACGAAAATGCAATCCTTCAGTTGCTTTTATGGAATGTTTATAAATTTTTTATCATTATAATATAATAATGGTAAAAAATAAATCAAATTTACAAGAATTAGAATTAGCAATATTACGTAATGCTGTTGATAAAATAGAAGCAAATGTAGGTATGAAAAAAATACAAAATCCTGAAATATCAGCATTAATAAAAATAGTAGAAGAATTTATTCAAAAGAAAAAGAGAATATGCTATGGTGGAACAGCTATTAATAATATATTACCAGAAAGGGAACGTTTTTATAATAAAGATATTGAACTACCAGATTATGATTTTTTTTCACCAACACCTTTAAAAGATGCAAAACATCTAGCAGACATTTATTTTAAAAAAGGTTATACAGAAGTTCAAGCAAAGGCTGGAGTTCATAACGGAACTTTTAAAGTATATGTGAATTATTTACCTATTGCTGATATAACATATATTGTTCCAGAACTTTATGATAATTTATTAAAAAAAGTTGTAAATATTGCTGGTATCAGATATTGCCCACCAAATTATTTACGTATGTTAATGTATTTAGAATTATCCCGTCCACTAGGTGATGTTAGTCGTTGGGAAAAAGTTTTAAAGAGATTGACGATATTAAATAGAAATTATCCATTATATGCTTCCAAATGTGATATAAACGCTATACAGCGTATATTTGATAGAGGTTATAAAACAGCAAGTGATTCTTTAGGTGGTTTTATTGATGATGAAACTGAATTTCAAAATTTAGAAGAAAAAATTTTTTTAATTACTCGTGAAACATTATCCTCTTTAGGGTGCGTTTTTTTTGGTGCATTCGCAAATCGTCTTTATTTAAAAAATAAAAAAGAACTATCGAGAAAACCTATACCTAAAATTCCTGATTTTGATGTATTAAGTGAAGATCCAGAAAAAGCAGCAAATATATTAAAAGAACGTTTGACACAAGCAAATATTAAAAAAATTAATATTATTAAAAGACCTGGTGTTGGTGATATAATTGCACCACATTACGAAATAAAGACTGGTGATGAAACTGTATCATTTATTTATGAACCTTTGTCTTGTCATAGTTATAATGTTCATAAAATTGGAGGTAATACCTTTAAAATTGCTACTTTAGATACAATGTTAAGTTTTTATTTAGCTTTTATGTTTACAAATAGACCTTATTACAATGAAAAACGTATTTTGTGTATGAGTAAATATTTATTTGATGTTCAAGAAAAAAATAGATTACAACAAAATGGACTATTAAAACGATTTACTATGAATTGTTATGGTTCAGAACATAGTATAGAAGATATAAAAAGATCTAAAACATCTTTATATGAGTCTTTTAAAAAGAAAAAAACTGTAAATGGTAAATCACGAGAATGGTATTTTTTGAAATATGAACCATCCAAAAAGGGAAGAAAATCAAAAACAAAAAAGAGAAAACGTAGAAAAAGAAAAAGAAAAACAAAAAAATTATTGGGCATCTTCTAATTGTAACTTTTTATTTGTAATAAATGATTCTAATTCTTTAAAATAATTACCCTTTCCCTTTTCATAATGTTTATCTATTGTTTTGATAGAAAATGGACGTAAGTCTTTATCTCTCATTAATTTACACAATAAATAAACTGTAATACTTTCTTCTAATTCTTCCTTTGTTATTTTTTTATATTTCCTCTTAAATTCATCATATAACTTCATATATATTATTGATGACTTTACATCCACCCAATTTGACATATGCTTTCTAAAAAATTTCTTGAACTGTTTGTTTTCCATTAATTCTACCAAATCTTGAAAAAAACTATTTTCCCTCAGTATGCGTTCCCCTTCTAGTTTATTACTATCATTATTTGTAATGATTTGATTTTGCACAATATCCATAGTTATTGTTTTATCATAGTTTTGTCTCTAACTATTTTTTTAAATGTATACTTCTTTGTAAATTGAATATTTTTATTCTTGATTTTTAATATTCATCTCAATTATAAACAATGTCTTCACAACGAAAAATTGGTATATTTATCACCCAAGATGATAGTCTTCTTTTGCAGACAGGAAAAAATCCATACAATACACTATATAATGTTCCTATGTGGGATCTACCTTCCGGTTCTTTTCCTATTGAATGTTTGCGAGATAAAGTAGTTAATAGTCTTGGAATTTATAAGTATGATATTAATTACATGGGTAATTTTCAGAACCATAATATTTGTATGTATGGATATAATATCAAAAACAGGAAAGGACGTATAAATGGTAGGAACTTGGTTTGGGTTCACAAAAGTGTATTACAAATGCATCCAAGTAGTATTCCATTTGAGCAACATACATTGGATAAAATCTTTTAATAATTAAATATTAAAGATAACATATAATTTTTTTATTATATGTTAAGATTTTTACTACTAATTAGTAGTATTATTGGTATTGGTGAATCTACATGTTCTTGTGCTTTAGGTTATAGAAATGGTGCCCAAGCAAGTGATACAAACTTATGTATGGGTCCTTCAGAAGGTGGTAAACGTCCATGCTATCCTACACCTTGTAATGCTGATTGGACAGCTTGTTCTAATCAAGAAGATGAAGAAGATAGTCTTTGGACTAAAGATAGTAGTCATACAGGTAAAAGACCAGATTGTCCATTTGTTAAAATTAATTCCCAAGATCAAAACTATATATGGGCAACATTAAATAATTGTAAAAAAAGGTGCATAGATGAACCAACAGGAAAATGTAATATGGTTTCTAGATATGGAGATACTTCAAAACAAAGCACAGAAGCATACCATTGTAGATTTTATGCATGTCCAGATCCAGAGAATTTTGTATGGATCACACAAACTCAATGGGGTAATTACGCAAATCAATGTAACACATATAAACTATTAGTTAGACATTATATATTAAATGAAAATATTGTTAATAAAACAAGATGGATAAATAAAACGCGATATATAGATAAGGAAAGATGGAATAATAAAACGCGATATATAGATAAGGAAAGATGGACAAACAAAACGCGTTATTTGGATAAGGAACGATGGATTAATAAGACAAGATGGGCGAACAAAACTCGTTATGTGGATAAGACGAGATGGAATAATAAAACTCGTTGGTCTAATAAAACTCGTTATGTGGATAAGACGAGATGGAATAATAAAACTCGTTGGTCTAATAAAACTAGGTGGTTTAATAAGACAAAACTAGTAGAAAAAATCAATTATATAAATATAACAACATCAATACCATTCAATCAAATAACAAATACTAAAGAAAATGATTCACAAATTCGGAGCGATTCTACTTATAGTTATAAAGATAATCATACAGTAATTGAATGTCAAAGAAATGGGATTCTCAGTTTAAACGAAATTTATTTTATTATTGTAATTGTAATTATTGTTTGTTGTTGGATATTGAGAGAAAAATACAGGACATATTGTAATGAAAAATGCTGTGAAAAGAATGAAGAAATAATACCAAATTATAGTAAAGAAGAAAAGGTTCAAGAAATGCCGACAAGAAATGTTTTATTTGAACCCAATTAAAAAATATATTAAGTAAATTATTATTTTTTATTAGTTTTACCTTACAAGACAATCTGCGGCAATTGAAACCAAACTATTCCACTTCTGATACCGCTGGGCAAAATCAGACAAACTCTCATTTTTACCACATACTGGTTGTGCAGGAGATGTTTTCAACACAGTTTGACCCTTATTATTTGTCAGAATAATATTTTTTGTATCCTTCTTAAGATTATAGTTTTCATAATTACTAGAAGTCACATCACCTTCCAATACTACAAACTTAACCTTTATATTTTTATTTTTACATTGGTCCATCCAGCTAGAAGCACCATTTGGAAATATACTTGAGTGTCTTTTATATTCTGGTATTATACCATACCTCCCAGTTGTCCAAACATCAGGTGTTGCTGGGTATACGTAGGTATTATTATCCTTGCCCACACCCACTACCCACATTACAATGTTATTATCTTCATCGATTTTTACTAGTTGTTGATTGCGCCATGTTGCGAAATTTTGCTTTTCTTCAGGTAGATTGAGTCTAGATACCATTGCCTTAGCATCCTCATTTTTTCTGAAAAACTCGTTGTGTTCACTAATAAAATGTCCCAGCTCGTCAAAATTACTGCACTGCCATAAGTAAGATCCCCATGCATCACCATAAATTGGCTCCAATGTTGTTTTCCACTGTCCAAACACACTATGAACATCACCAGTGCTTTCCTCATAATCGGTCATACGTTTTTGAATATATGTATTAAATGCCTCTCGGAGTTCTGCTAGTTTTGTATTCCACTTTTCCTCATCACCATTACACGAATTCCACATGACTTGGAAATGTGCATAAATATGCCTATTGTAAACTGTATTACTGTCTTTAATCATAGAACCCAAATAATTTGTAAAATCATTCTTACTTGGTCCATCAGGATTTTCATGTGCCGCAATATTTCTAATAAAACTTTCAAAATCATAAGTTATGTAGTGTAAATGTCCCAAAAATTCCCAAACATACCAAATAAGATAAAATGGTGTATGATAACCATCCTGTGTAATTTTTCTTCCCATAGGGTGGTTACCCATATAATTTTTGTAAGGCACAGACTTTGTCCCCTCAGGATTAGATGCAATAGGGATTTCCTTGTTTTCGATCTTGGTTCTAATAAATTCAGTGTGAGTGTAATGGTAACGGATGGTCATCGTTTTCTTTGTTATTTGTTGTATATTACATAACATACAATAAAAAAATAGATTCAATTTTATTATTCGTTTAATATTACGCTACAACGGATCTCTGATTGTGAGCCATATCCATAAATCTTGATCCAGTAAGTTTTTTACGTGAGTAAGTTTTAATAGGACTTGGATAAATATCTTTAATGGTTGTGCAAAATATCCATAAGGGTAATATAAACTGACATACCATACCATTCCACCATAAACGTCCTGTCCTAATTTCATAATGAATTGTAAAATCTTTTTTCTGTTGACGCTGAGAATAGTAATTATTTATTCCCTCTTCTATCCGTTCCAGAACGAGCCTCTCATCATAAAACGACCAGCTATATTCTGTTTGATTTCCATTTTTATCGAAATCACCTGGATTATGTTTTGGACAAGCATTTCTAAGTCTCCATTCCCAAATCCAAATTGCATCAATTATATTTTCATCATCACCATAATGCCTATATCTAGTTTTTTTACCACCATCACAACAACAACTTGGACAAGCATGTTCAATAAAATTTAAACTTTCATCCAGTTTTTCTTTATAAGTCAAATCATATTCATAAATTTCTTGAATAATACTAGTCGGTAGTTTGTCCCATAGAGACATTCTTATAGATTTTTATTCAATAAAAAAATTTTTTAATAGAATCAATTTAATATTTGTAAATGTATTACTTAATATACTTACTACAGCCAGCAGCATGTCTTAGCGTCAATCTCCTATTCTTTCTCAACTTCCAATCCCACCCTCCAGCTTTATCACTCATTATATAAATATCGCCTTCTTCCAAACCAGGAATTTCGATTCTTTTGCCAACTCTCTTTGAATTTTCATACCAATAATAATTCATTGGAAAACTAGCACCAAGTCTTACACAAATGACTTTCCTTCGCTCTGTATCACCATGGAATCCAATACCACATTTAGACACATCATAATAATGATTCAGTTCAGCAATAAGTCCTCTAGCCTTTTCTCCCAAATATAAAAGCAAATTATCAATGACATTTTTCAATTGCTTTTGACTATTTATATTTACAATCCTACCTTTTTTATTGTCAATATCTGGTTCTTGACTCATATATGCAAAACACACGTTATGTCTTGCTCTTTTATTCAACTTTTTTCCTCTTCTTACATCCCAATATTCTTTATCACAATCAATTGCTTTCATAGATTTTCTAAACTCAACTTTATCTCCATTCAATACTTGAACAGCATTTTTAATAACCAGGATTCCCGCATCTTCAGCTCTATTGAATCTTTCCTCATCCTCATGCAATCCCAACTGTTTCAAATCATAATACATAGTTTCGGCTCCAGCTTCTTGAAATTTTCTATTTGCTTTTTGTAGTTCTTCAATCGTAAAACCTTGATCTGCTTTTTCTCCAATAATTTGCATACCAGTATGATTTTCACCACTTTCACATATAGTAATAGACCAAGCTTCCTCAACGGCTTTCTTATTTTTTCCTTTTTTAACCTTATTGGCCATGCTCTCTCCTTTCATTTTTGCTTTTTGCATTTGCTGTAACAAAGATGTCATAAGTATAATAACATAAAAAAAATTATTATTTTTACTTTCAATTTTATATTCTTATTTTAAACAATAATAGCATCTTCCGTAGCTCCATCATTATAATTGGTTTTTGAAAGTGTATGCTGAAATTGCTTACGACACATAGGACAGTCAACAATTGGATTAGATTTAAATGAATTACAAAAGCAATTCTTACAAATAAAATGATCACAATTATCCGAAAACATCATGTCGTCTTTAGACTTTTCATCATAGCAAATAGGACATTCGTAATGTTGACTTTTCTTACATGCAGGGCATTCAGATTTACAAGAATTATGTCCAAATACAAATATTCCATTTTCATTAGTAGATGTTCCTGATTGCCAAGTATGATAACAAGATTCACACATAGAAGTGCAATCATTATGACGACACTTTTGAAACTCATTAGCAGATAATTTATCGCAAACATCACATTTGTATTTTTGTAGCTTTTCTCTCATTTTTGGATATTTTACATAAAAGGCAATTTGTGCGCCCATATCCATAAAATTTATCATATCAATAACCATCACATCCTTTATTTGCTTTGCTTTACGTAACTTACGCTTAGTAATATTGTGAGAATTTTCCATCATTCGAAACTTTATATACATTTCTTCTAGCGAATCTGCAATTTCTTCTTTATTAGAATTAAACTTTGCGGCGGAAATATTAGATATTTCTCGCCAAACATATTTATTGCGATTTTTTACACATACATATGGTCTGTTTGCTTCTGCAAGTCCAATTTCTGTAACTGTTGTAAAGTTGTTATAAAATTTCACTTCACCTTCTTTGACACACGTTGCTCGTTTAATCCTCTTATTATTTCGATACAAGTTAAATTTTTGATATTGTGGACGTGTAGCCAAGTCTTCTTCAATAAATTCAACACTTATTTCTTCATGTTCAGCCATTTTTGTAATTTATTTATGTGATATTTTTTTAAGTATTATTCTGTTCAATTTTTATAATAGGTATCATTTCTTTGTCTCTACTTTGAAAAAAAATATATCTTCGTTCTCTTATATTTGGATAATAACAACTTAAATTACATAAAAATCTTGATAAAAAAAATCCAACAAATGCGAAAAGTATTGTAAATAGCCAAAAGTTTGTTACATCATCCATGACAAGCATATATAATATTATGGTGTTTCTTTAAAATATTTGTATAATTAAATAAGCATTTAAAATCAATTATATAATTAATATCAAATGCAAAGACCTACTTGGGATGAATATTTTAAGAAAATCGTATTGGCGACACGAGAGAGAAGTGCATGTGAACGTTTACAAGTGGGTTGTTTGTTAGTGAAAGATAATAGGATAGTAAGTCAAGGATACAATGGATTTTTACCGGGTTGTCCACATATATCAAAGGTGCGTAACAATCATGAACAGGCAACGGTTCATGCGGAACAAAATGCGCTATGTGATTGTGCAAAACGAGGAGTAAGTTGTTTGGATGCGACAGTATATGT
>MDSV01216798.1_pt1 | contig 10808 bp, 6 predicted proteins | sample 810851 | NCBI WGS metagenome assembly MDSV01 (sample SAMN05326640, study PRJNA326480) | marine metagenome | isolation source: seawater | place: Atlantic Ocean: North East | collected 2012 | reverse complement strand
GTTCAATTTCATCTAAATGCCCTTTAACTCCACAAAATACTGAAATAACCTGTTCAGCTACGGTCATTGGCATATATTGTTTTTGTTTTAGTAATTCAGTTAATTTAGAACCTCTATTTAAAAGTTTTTGAGTAGAAGCATCCAAGTCTGATCCAAATTGAGCAAAAGCTGCCATTTCTCTATACTGCGCAAGTTCAAGCTTCATCGATCCAGAAACTTTTTTCATTGCTTTTGTCTGTGCAGAAGATCCAACTCTTGACACCGATAGTCCAACATTGATCGCTGGTCTTATACCTTGGTTGAATAATTCAGTTTCTAGAAATATTTGACCATCCGTAATTGAAATTACATTAGTAGGTATAAATGCAGAAACGTCACCACCTTGTGTTTCTATTATTGGTAATGCTGTTAAGGAACCTCCTCCATGTTCATCACTCAATTTTGCAGCTCTCTCAAGCAGTCTACTATGTAAATAGAATACATCTCCTGGATAAGCCTCTCTGCCTGGAGGTCTTCTTAATAAAAGTGACATTTGTCGATAAGCAACTGCTTGTTTTGAAAGATCATCATATATTATTAGCGCATGCATCCCATTATCTCTAAAATATTCTCCCATTGCGCAGCCAGTGTAAGGGGCTAAAAATTGAAGTGGAGCAGCATCAGAAGCTGTAGCTGCAACAATAGTTGTATATTCCATTGCACCAGCTTCTTCTAAAGTTTTTTCAATTTGTCTAACTGTAGATCTTTTTTGACCTATTGCGACGTAAACACAGTATAATTTTTGTTTCTCATCATTAGATTCATTTATTTTTTTTTGATTAATTATTGCATCGATTGCGACAGCAGTTTTGCCTGTTTGTCTGTCTCCAATTATTAATTCCCTTTGACCTCTTCCAATTGGAACCAAGCTATCAATAGATTTTAGTCCAGTCTGCATTGGTTCACTAACAGATTTACGTGGAATAATACCTGGTGCTTTTACTTCTACTCTGCTTCTTTTCACACTTTTGTTTAATGCACCTTTTCCATCTATTGGATTTCCTAGACCATCAACAACTCTACCCAATAACTCTTTGCCTACCGGAGTATCTACTATAGCGCCAGTTCTTTTTACAGTGTCTCCTTCTTTAATTGCTTTATCATCTCCAAAAATTACAACACCAACATTTTCACTTTCTAAATTTAAAGCCATACCTTTAGATCCATCAGAAAATTCTACCATTTCTCCTGCTTGAACATTGTCAAGTCCATAAATTCTAGCAATACCATCACCAACTGATAAAACCTGTCCAACCTCTGTTACTTCAGCTTTATCACCATATTTTTTTATCTGCTCCTTTAATATTTTTGTAACTTCTGAGGGATTAATTTCCATTTATGCTCCTATCATTTTGTTTTCTAATTGTTTTAATTTACTTTTTATTGATGTGTCTATCATGGCACTGCCTATTTGAATTATCAATCCTCCAATTAAACTAGGATCTTGCTTATATTCTAGTTTAATTTTATTTGTAATATCATTTGACAATTCATTTTTGATTTTTTCTATTTCTTCATTGCTCAATTTTTTTGCAGCAACTAATTTTGCTTTTACTTCACCTCTTTTTTGTGAACATATATCAATAAATTTTACTAAAATATTTTTTAAAAAAAATAATCTTCTTTTTTCAACCAAAAAACACAAAAAATTTTTCAACAAAATATTAAATTTATAATTTTCTGCTATTTTATTAATTACGTTTATTTGATCTTCTTTTTTATTAGTTGGGTTTCTTATAATTGATTCAAAATCTTCACTTTTATCTAAAAGTTTTACCAGTGCAAGGGACTGGTTTTCTATTTCTGGAATATTTTTACTTTCATCTGCAAGCTCATAAAGCGCAAGGGAATACCTGCTTGCAGCAGTATCTGAGAAATTTTTATTTGTACTCAATTTAAGTCCCCCTAGTTATAGTAGATGAATTATAAAACAGAATTTAATTAGCATATCAATCTTAAGTCTTCAAGTGAGACATAGTGCAAAAATGTTAATTTTTTCCCACTAATTAAAGTTTATTGGGTCAACATCAACTGACAGTTTTATTCCTTTTTCAAACTTAAAATTTTTCATTGATTTATACAAAGAGTCTTGAACATTTAACGTTTTTTTTGCTCTAATTAGTAATCTTACTCTAAATTTTTTTCTAATTTTATATACTGGGGCATCCACTGGTCCTAAAACAAGTGAGTTCAGTTTATTATTTATATAATTTTTAAATTTAATAGAATTTTCTTTTAATTTTTTTTCATCACTAGATGACAAAATTAACGAAATAAATCTTTGAAATGGAGGTAAATTATTTTTTTTTCTAATTTCTAATTCTTTATCTAAAAAAGTATCAGGATTTTTATTTGTAATATTATTGATCATATCTTTGTTTAAATTATATGTCTGAAAATAAACTGTTGCTGGTTTTCCAGTACGTCCAGCTCTTCCTGAAAGTTGGTGGTATAATTGTAAATTTTTTTCAGCACCTCTTAGATCATGACCTTGCGATGACAAATCAATATCAATCACAACAATACAATTGAGATTAGGAAAGTGAAATCCTTTAGATATTATTTGAGTTCCTACAAGTATTGAGATTTCATTATTTGTAATTTTTTCTAAAATTTTTGAAGAATCTTTTTTATTCATCGTGTCACTTGAAAAAATAATATGTTTTTTTTCTGGAAAAATTTTATTTAATTCTTCTGATATTCTTTCAACTCCTGGACCACTAAAAATAAAATTGCAAGATTCTTCGCCTTTACATTTTCTTTTTAAATTTTCTTTATGTCCACAATAATGACATAATAAATTTTTGTTATATTTATGATAAACTAAATTAATTGAACAATTTGGACAAAGGTATTTTTTTAAACATATTTTACAAAAAACAAATGGCGCAAATCCCCTTCTATTTAAAAAAAAAAGTACCTGGTCCTTTTTTTCTAAATGTTCTTTTACTTTCTCAATTACATCCTTTGATATCCAAGATTTTGATTGTAGTTTGGATTTATTTAAATCTATAATTTCATATTTAGGCAAAGATGCATCTTCAAATCTATTTACTATTTTAGAAATTTTATATTTTTTTGATTTAATATTTTTGAAAGTCTCTAAAGAAGGTACGGCAGTTATTAAATTAATTGGAATATTTTGAAAATAAGCTCTCGATATTGCCATATCTCTAGCGTTATAAATTATTCCTTCATCCTGTTTATAAGATTGATCATACTCTTCATCTACCACGATTAAGTTTAAATTTTTAAAAGGTAAAAATAGTGATGATCTTGCTCCAATTACAACTTTTATTTTTCCTATTGAAATTCCATTCCAAATTATTTTTTTATTTTTTTTTGTTATTCCTGAATGCCATATTGCAGCGTTAAATCCAAAAAATTCTTTAAACTTTTTTTCAAATTGTCCGGTTAAACCTATTTCAGGTAGCATAATTAAAGCTTGAGAACCTTTATCTATAATTTTTTTTATAGCTTTAAAATAAACTATTGTTTTTCCAGAGCCAGTGATTCCTTGCAGAACATGAACTCTGAATTTATTATTGTCAGAGTTTAAATTTTTAAGCGCTCTATTTTGTTCTTCGGTTAAAGTAAATTTTTTTCTTTTGCTTTTTTTAAAAAATATATCAAATTCTTTATCATCTATATTTTCTACTGCCTCACTACTAAGAAGCAAAAGTTTTAAAGCCATACCTTTTGGAACTACATTGTATCTAGAAAACCAATTTAAAAAATCAATTGTTTTTTCATTTAAAGGTGGAATATTTAATTTTGAAATAACTTTTTTTATCAAAAAATTTTTTTTATTTTCACTTTCAAACTCATTCCACACTACTCCGGTTATCTTTAATTTTCCAAATGGAATTAAAACATAGTCTCCAACTTTTAAATCAATTTTTCCACTATCGTATGTGAAAGGATGATCAAAAATATTTGGTAATAGAATCGGAACCTTCATGAAGATATAATATGAAAAATTTTTAAGAGTGTATTGCTCTTTTATCAACAGCTAAAGCTGATTCTTTTATTGCCTCAGAAAAAGTTGGGTGTGCATGGCATGTCCTGGCAATATCTTCTGCACTTGCTCCAAATTCTATAGCCAATGACATTTCCGCTATTAATTCACCTGCATTAGAACTAATCATATGGACACCTAATACTTTATCTGTTTTGCTATCCGCTAAAATTTTTACAAAACCATCTGTTTCATTAATTGTTTTAGCTCTCGAATTTGCCATTAATGAAAACTTTCCTACTTTATAATCAATTTGATCTTTTTTAAGTTGTTCTTCAGTTTTTCCTACGGTTGCTACTTCTGGTGACGTATAAACCACGCCTGGAATTGCATCATAATTTACATGTCCCGCTTGTCCATTAATTATCTCTGCTACAGCAATACCTTCATCTTCAGCCTTATGTGCTAACATAGGCCCCTCTATAACATCTCCAATAGCAAAAATATTTTTTACATTAGTTTGATATTTATTGTCTACTTTTATTCTTTTATTTTTATTCAACTCAATACCAATTTTATCTAAATTTAATCCTTCTGTGTTTGGCTTTCTTCCAACTGAAACTAATACCACATCACATTCGATTTCATTTTCTTTTTCTTTTTTATCTAAAACCTTTACAGATAATTTATTAGATTTTTTTGTTATTTTTTCTACTTTGCTTTCTAAGTGAAATTTAATTCCTTGTTTTTGTAAAATTTTTAAAAATTCCCTAGAAATTTCAATATCCATTCCTGAAGTTATATGATCTAAAAATTCAACTACATGAACCTCACTTCCAAGTCTGGACCAGACAGATCCCATTTCTAATCCTATATATCCTCCCCCAATAACTACCATTTTTTTTGGAACTGATTTCAAAGATAAAGCTCCAGTGGATGAAAGGATTGTTTTTTCATCAAAATCAATATTTTTTAAGGACTGAGGTTTTGACCCAGTGCTCAAAACTACTTTTTCAGTTTCAATAATTTTTTCTTTATTATTATCTTTTATAGATATTGTATTAGCAGACTTAAAACTAGCATGCCCCTTTAGGTAAGTAACTTTATTTTTTTTTAATAAAAATTCGACACCTTTAGTAAGCGTTGAAACAGCTTTTTCTTTATTTTGCATCATTTTTTCTAGATTCAATTTTACTGAACCAACTTCAATTCCTTTTTCTGATAATTTTTTTGTTGAATGAAATTTTTCAGATAAGTTTAATAAGCTTTTGGATGGTATACATCCTACATTCAAACAAGTGCCTCCTAAGACACCTCGTAAATCTATACACGCTGTTTTATATCCTAATTGAGCTAGTCTAATAGAACAAACATAACCCCCGGGACCACCACCAATAACAACTACTTGATATTTTTCTGACATATTTTTTTTAAAGATCTAGAAAAAGTCTTCGTGGATCTTCTAAATTTTCCTTAATACATTTTAAAAAAGAAACGGAATCTTTTCCATCTATTATTCTATGATCGTAAGATAAAGCTAAATACATCATTGGTTTAATTTTTATTTCGCCATCAATTACAACTGGTCTTTCTATTACGTTGTGCATACCGAGCACGCCAGATTGCGGAGTATTTAAAATTGGTGTTGAAAGCATTGAGCCATAAACACCCCCATTACTTATTGTAAAAGTTCCTCCTTGAAGATCTTCAACAGTTAATTTTCCATCTCTTGCTTTTTCAGAAATAGATTTAATATTCTTCTCTATATCAGCAAAAGATAATTCATCGGCATCTTTTAAAACTGGCACTACCAAACCTCTGTCAGTACCTACTGCAAAACTGATGTTGTAATAATTTTTATATACAATTTCTTCATTATCAATTTCAGCATTAATTGCAGGAAAATTTTTTAAACCAACTATACAAGCCTTCACAAAAAATGACATGAAACCCAACTTTATTCCAAATCTATTTTTAAAATCTTCTTGATGATTTTGCCTCATTTCAATAATACCACTCATATCTACTTCGTTAAAAGTTGTTAAAATTGCTGCAGTTTCTTGGGCATGTTTTAATCTTCTTGCGATCGTCATTCTCAGTCTAGTCATTCTAATTCTTTCCTCTTGCCCATGCTGTTTTTTTCTTTCTGATGGAGCAGGTGTTGAACTCATTAAATTAATTAAATCACCTTTAAGTATCCTACCTTGTCTGCCTGAACCAGGTATATTGTCTAAGTCAATTTTTTTTTCTTTTACTATTTTTCTAACTGCTGGAGACAATGTTTTTTTAATTTCATTAGAATCTTTAGAATCTTTTTTTGGTTTTGTATCTACTTCTTTATTTAAAATTAAAGGTTTTTCTTTTTCATTATTTGAGACTTCATTTTCTTCTAACTTAACAACATTATTTTCAAAAAGTTTTGGGTGATTATTTATTTTTTCAGATGATTTTTTTGTTTCTTTATTTTGCTTATTATTTTCTTTTTTTATCTCACTTTTCCCATTGGAAATTGAACCTAGTAAAGCACCTACTTCAACTACTTGTCCATCTTTAGCATTAATTTCTGATAATACACCATCTATAGGAGATGGAACTTCTAAATTTACTTTTTCAGTTTCTAATTCAACAATAGGTTCATCTATTTCTACAGAATCACCCGTACCTTTTAACCATTTAACAACTGTGGCTTCAGTAATACTTTCACCTAAAGTTGGAACTAAAATTTTTTCACTCATTATTTAAAAACTTTATCTATAATTTCTTTTTGTTGAGAAAGATGTCTTTTTGCATAACCAGTAGCAGGTGTAGCAGCTGTATTTCTTCCTATATAAGAAATCTTATTATGTTTAGCCTTTATATAATCTAAAGTCCATTGTATATAATCTCGCACTGAGAACCATGCGCCCATATTTTTAGGCTCTTCCTGACACCAGTAAAATTCAGCATTATTTTTATATGCTTTAATTTCTTTAACTAAAGATTTTAAAGGAAATGGATAAAGTTGTTCAATTCTTAACAAAAGAATATCATTTATTTTTAACTTTTCTCGAGCATCTAATAAATCAAAATAAACTTTCCCAGAACATAAAATAACTTTTCTTATATCATTATCTTTTTTAAGTTTTATAAAGCCGTTTTTTTCCTCACTTGCATGATCCCACAAAACCCTATGAAAAGAATTTTTTTTTCCAAAATCATTTAGACTTGAGACACAAAGTTTATTTCTTAGCAATGATTTTGGGGTCATAATAATTAATGGTTTTCTAAAATCTCTATGTATTTGCCGTCTCAAAGCATGAAAATAGTTTGCAGGAGTAGTACAATTCATAACTTGTAAATTTTCCTTAGCGCATAGTTGTAAAAATCTTTCTAATCTTCCAGAAGAATGTTCAGGACCTTGACCTTCATAACCATGAGGTAACAACATTACTAAGCCAGAGGCTCTAGACCATTTTCTTTCTCCAGAGGCAATAAACTGATCTATTACAATTTGAGCGCCATTAGCAAAATCTCCAAATTGAGCTTCCCATATAGTTAAAGTATTTGGTTCTACCAAACTATATCCATACTCAAAGCCTAAAACTGCCAACTCAGAAAGTAAACTATCAACTACCTCAAATCTTTTTTGCTTTTTTGAAATGTTATTCAAAGGTATATAACGAGAATTATCTATTTGATTTCTTAAAACTGAATGTCTTTGACTGAAAGTGCCTCTACCTGAGTCTTGCCCCACTAATCTTACTGGAAAGCCCTCTTCTAAAAGTGAACCAAATGCTAATGCTTCTGCAGTTGACCAGTCTATATTCTTTTTCCGCTTAGTTGACTGATACCTTGCGTCAAAAATCTTTTTTATTGTTTTGTGAATATTTTTACTTTCAGGAATTAAATTAATTTTTTCAGAAATTTCTAATAACTTTTCTTCTTTTACACCACTTTTACCTCTTTTATCCTTTCCTTTCTCTGGTCTATATCTACTCCAAGCTCCCTCAAACCATTCTAATTTTGGCTTATAGTCTTTAGAAGTTTTATATTGCTCATCAAGTAGTTTTTTAAATTTTTTATTTTGATTAATAAAATCTTCCTCAGATATAATTCCTTCTTTAATTAATTTTTCTCCATATATTTTTAAAGTAGTAGGATGAGATCTAATTTTTTTATACATAAGTGGCTGAGTAAAAGATGGCTCGTCTCCTTCATTGTGGCCAAATCTTCGATAACAAAACATATCAATTACAACATCTCTGTTAAATTTTAACCTAAACTCTGTTGCGACTCTTGCAGCATAAACTGTTGCCTCTGGATCATCTCCATTTACATGTAATATTGGTGCCTCTACCATTTTTGCTACATCAGAAGGATAAGGAGATGATCTAGCAAACCTGGGACTTGTAGTAAAACCAATTTGATTGTTAATAATTATATGAATTGTTCCTCCAGTGTTGTGACCCGGAAGTCCTGACATGGCAAAACATTCTGCAACTACACCCTGTGCAGCAAAAGCTGCATCTCCATGAATTAAAATAGGTATAACTTTATTTCTTTGATAGTCTTGATGAAAATATTGTTTTGCTCTTGTTTGTCCTAAAACAACTGGATTAACTGCTTCCAAATGTGAAGGATTATCTGTTAAGCTTATATGCACAGAATTTCCATCAAATTCTCTATTCGAAGATGCACCTAAATGATATTTAACATCTCCAGCACTTTCTTCAGAGTTTGCATCTAGTTCACCTGCAAATTCGTTAAAAATTCTCTTGTATGATTTTTGCAATAAATTAGCTAATACATTTAATCTGCCTCTGTGAGACATTCCAATTTTAACTTCTTTAATTTTACTTTGTCCGCCTATCTTTATAATTTGTTCCAATGCAGGAATTAAACTTTCTCCTCCATCTAAACCAAATCTTTTAGTACCAATATATTTAGTTTGTAAATATTTTTCAAAACCATCTGCATGGATTAACCTATTTAATATGAAGAGTTTTCCTTTTTCTGTAAATTGAAGAGATTTTTCATCTTTTTCAATTCTATCTCTAAACCATTTTCTTTCTTGCGGATTAGAAATATGCATAAATTCATATCCAATCGGTCCACAATAAGTTTTCCTTAAAAAACTTAATATTTCTCTTACAGTCGCATACTTTTTATTAATAATCCCATCTAAAAAAATTTTATGATCATAATCTTCTTTTTTAAAGCCATGATAATCTGGATGAAGCTCATCCAAATATTCTGATTTTTTAATACCAAGTGGATCAAGTTTTGCCAATAAATTTCCTTGTGTTCTATATGCCCTGATCAAAGTAACAGCTCTAACTGAGTCTCTATTAGATTTTTCTACATCTTCACTTAATTGAATTTCTTTTTTTTTGGTAAAAGAATCATTATTAATATTTTCATAAATTTTTTGAATTTCAGTTTCAGTAATTTTATTTGTACGTTTCCAGGATGGCCCATTAATCTCTTTTATAACTAAATTTGACTCTTCATTTAAATCTTTAAAATAATTTTTCCAACTTTGAGGTAATTCAGGATCATTCTTAATAAATTTAAGATACATTTGTTCTATAAACTCACTATTAGATTTATTAAGAAATGAAGTTTTCTTATTATCTAGGTTTTTTGAAGAAGACATTAATAATATTATTATAATATTTGAAATGTATTTTTCAATTAGACAATTTATTTAATAAAGTTTTCCCTATTTCAGCAGGAGAATGTGCTACAGTTATGCCACATTCTTCCATTCTTTTTATCTTTTCTTTTGCTCCACCTTTGCCTTTAGAAATAATTGCACCTGCATGACCCATTCTTCTTCCTTTGGGTGCTGTTAATCCTGCTATAAATCCAACTACTGGTTTTTTAATTTTATGATTTTTTATAAATTCTGAAGCCTCTTCTTCTGCTGTTCCACCTATTTCTCCTATCATTAAAATAGATTTTGTTTCATGATCTTTTAAAAATAAATCTAAACAATCAATAAAATTTGTTCCATTAATTGGGTCTCCACCAATACCTATACATGTAGATTGCCCAAGTCCATTTTCTGTAGTTTGTGCAACAGCTTCATATGTTAATGTTCCAGATCTCGAAACGATTCCAACTGATCCTTTTTTATGAATATTTCCAGGCATTATTCCTATCTTGCATTCATCAGGTGTTATTATTCCAGGACAATTTGGACCAATTAATCTACTTTTTGATATATTTAATTTTTTTTTTACTTTGAGCATATCTAATACTGGTATGCCTTCAGTGATACATACTATGAGTTCCATCGACGATTCTATAGCTTCAATAATTGCATCTGAGGCAAATTTTGCAGGAACATAAATCATCGTTGCAGTAGCACCAGTTTCTTTTTTAGCTTCTTGAACTGTATTAAAAACAGGTTTATCCAAATGTTTTTGACCACCTTTTTTTGGTGTAACACCTCCTACTAAATTTGTTCCATATTTCATAGCTTGTTCTGAATGAAAAGTTCCATGAGATCCAGTAAAACCCTGACAAATTACCTTTGTATGTTTGTTAATTAAAATTGACATAAATAACTATTTTACAGCTTCTGTAATTTTTTTTGCAGCATCATCTAAATTTTCAGCTGAAATAATTTTTAAACCAGAATTATCTAAAATACTTTTTCCTTCTTGAAAATTTGTGCCTGCAAGCCTTACAACTAAAGGCACATTAATTTTTATTTCCTTTGCAGCATCTACAACACCTTGGGCAAGAACATCGCACTTCATTATTCCTCCAAAAATATTTATTAAAATGCCTTTTACATTTTTATCAGAAAGAATTATTTTTAAAG
>MDSV01124366.1_pt1 | contig 10808 bp, 7 predicted proteins | sample 810851 | NCBI WGS metagenome assembly MDSV01 (sample SAMN05326640, study PRJNA326480) | marine metagenome | isolation source: seawater | place: Atlantic Ocean: North East | collected 2012 | reverse complement strand
TAACTATTACCTCAATATGTTTATCATTAATCTCAACACCTTGTAAGCGATAGACGCCTTGTACTTCATTAACTAAATATTCTTGTAATTCTTGCGGACCACATACCTCTAGAAGTTCTTGAGGAACAATAGGACCTTCGGTTAATTGCTGACCTTTACGAACAAAGTCATCAGCGAATACTATTACATGTTTATTCATTGGAATTAAATGCTCTTCTTCTGCACCAGTAACCGAATCCCTAACTATAAGCTTTCGTTTACCCTTAACAATACCACCTAATTCGACCAATCCTTCGATTTTAGCAATTTCTGCTGCCTCCTTAGGAGTTCTTGCCTCAACTAATTCAGCAACTCGAGGTAATCCACCTGTAATATCTTTTGTTCTTACTGTTTTTCTTGGTGTACGAGCAATTGCAATACCTTTTTTGATAGTCTGTTTACTCTTAATCATTACTTGGGCACCAGCTGGAATTGAATAATATCCTACTTTATCTTTATTCTTAGGGTCTCTAATAACAACTTGAGGATGAAGATCCTCTTTATGCTCCATTACCACTAGTCCTTCTACTCCGGTAGCTTCATCAATTTTTTTCTCCACTGTAGCACCTTCTGTGAAATCAATAAATTCTACTTTACCTTCATGTTCTGATAAAATTGGAACAGAATAAGGATCCCATTCAACAAATACTTCTCCAGATTTTACTTCTCCGCCATCATCTATTGATACTTGTGCTCCAATCATCATTGCATAACGCTCAAGCTCACGACCTTCTTCATCAATAACTAGAATATTACCATTTTTATTTAAAATAATATTACTATCATCAACTTTAACAGACCGAATATTATCATATTTGATTATACCATCTTTTTTAGCTATGATGCGTGGTTGTTTAAATACTGAACTAGCTGTACCACCAATATGGAATGTTCTCATTGTCAACTGCGTACCTGGCTCACCAATTGATTGAGCTGCTATAATTCCTACGGGTTGACCTAGTTGAGCAATTTTACCTGTTGCTAGGTTTAATCCATAACACTTAGCACAAACACCTCTTCGAGATTCACATGTTAGAACGCTTCGAATAATAACTTTTTCTACTCCAGCGCTCTCTACATTTTGTGCAATATATTTATCAATTAATTCTCCAGCAGCAACAATTACTTGATCGGGTTCATGAGGATGACAGATATCCTCAGAAGCTGTTCTTCCTAAAATTCTTGTTCCTAATGAAACTAACTCTTCGTCACCTTCTGTTATTGCTCCAATCTCAATACCATTAAGTGTAAAGCAATCTTCTTCAGTAATAATAATATCATGAGATACATCAACTAATTTTCTTGTTAAATATCCTGAATCGGCTGTTTTTAAAGCCGTATCAGCAAGACCTTTTCGAGCTCCATGAGTTGAAATAAAATATTCTAAAACAGATAATCCTTCACGAAAGTTGGAAAGTATAGGTCTCTCGATAATTTCACCTGATGGTTTTGCCATTAAACCACGCATTCCAGCAAGCTGTCTAATTTGCTGCCTAGAACCACGTGCTCCTGAATCTACCATAGAATAAACAGGATTTAATTCTTCTCTAGATCTTTCATTCTTAGGATCATCATTTTCTTCGAGAACTTCAAAAAGCTTATTAGTTAATTTATCATTGGTATCAGTCCAGATATCAATAATCATATTATATCTCTCGCCTTCAGTAATTAATCCCTTGCGATATTTTTCTTCAATTTGGTTAATTTCTCCTCGTGCACTAGCAACCATCTCTGCTTTACCAGTTGGAATAATCATATCACTTAACCCAATAGACATTCCTGATCTAGTTGCATGCTCATAACCCAAGCTTTTTAATTTATCTAATACGATAACCGTCTGATTATGTCCTGCAATTTCGTAGCATTGTTCAATAAGAACACCTACTACCTTTTTAGTAGCAGTTCTATTTGAAAAACCCATTTCCTCTGGCCAAATTTGGTTAAAAAATACTCGTCCTGCTGTTGTATTGATGATTGGTCTTTCAATATCACCATTTCTGGTTTCACGCTCATAATCAGGATTCTTAAATCTAATTCTGTCGTGTATTTTTAAAACACCTTCATCATAAGCAGTTTGAACCTCTTCTAAATCATTCATTAATCTTAGATTCGCTTCAGTTTTTTCTCGAACTCCTTTTCTCTCCATCTGAAATTGCTGAGACTCTGATGTAACAAAATAACATCCTAATGCAATATCTTGAGTTGGAGTAGTAATTGGCTTTCCGCTAGATGGAGAAAAAATATTATTAGTTGCTAACATCAAGCTCTTAGATTCAACTTGTGCTTCAACAGATAAAGGAACATGAACAGCCATTTGGTCTCCATCAAAATCTGCATTATAAGCTGTACATACAAGTGGATGTAATTGAATAGCCTGTCCTTCAATTAGAATTGGTTCAAAAGACTGAATGGATAAACGGTGTAGAGTTGGTGCACGGTTAAGCATAACCGTATGACCCTTGGTTACCTCATCTAAAATATCCCAAACTTCATCAACCTCACGTTCAATCATTTTTTTTGCACTACGAACTGTATGAACTACGCCTCGCTCTTTTAATCTTCTAATAATAAAAGGTTCAAATAAAACTAAAGCCATTTTCTTCGGTAAACCACATTGGTTTAATTTTAATGATGGACCAACAACAATTACTGACCTTCCTGAATAGTCAACACGCTTGCCCAATAAGTTTTGACGAAAACGTCCTTGTTTTCCTTTAAGCATATCACTTAAAGATTTTAATGGACGATTACCAGGTCCTGTTACAGCTCTGCCATGTCTGCCATTATCAAATAGTGCATCCACAGATTGTTGCAGCATTCTTTTTTCGTTCCTAATTATCACTTCTGGAGTTTTTAAAGCGAGTAAGGTCTTTAAACGATTATTACGATTAATAACTCTACGATATAAGTCATTTAGATCTGATGTTGCAAATCTTCCGCCTTCCAGAGGGACTAATGGTCTTAAATTAGGAGGGATAACAGGTAAAACCTCTAAAATCATCCATTCTGGCCTAGAACCATTTTTCAAAAAACCTTCCATTACCTTCATTTGATTAACTAATTTTTTACGTGTTTGTTTAGAACGCGTATTCATCATTGCTTCTTCAAGATCTTTAAGCATTTCGTTTGGATCAATTTTACTTAATAAATCACGAACTCCTTCAGCCCCTATTTTAGCTGTAAAAGAATCATAACCAAAATTATCTGTAGCCTCTCTATATTCTTCTTCAGAAAGCAATTGTTTCTTTTTTAAAGGAGTTTCTCCTTCGTCAGTAACAATATAATTATCATAATAAAGGACTCTTTCTAAATCTCTCATTGTCATATCAAGAATAAGACCCATTCGACTTGGCGTAGCCTTAAAGAACCAAATATGCGATACTGGAACAGCTAATTCAATATGAGCCATTCTTTCTCGACGAACTCGAGATAGAGTTACCTCAACACCACAACGATCGCATATTACTCCTTTATGCTTAATTCGTTTATATTTTCCACAAGAGCACTCCCAGTCTTTTGTTGGTCCAAAAATTCGTTCACAAAAAAGACCCCCTTTTTCAGGTTTAAATGTACGATAATTAATTGTTTCAGGATTTTTTACTTCGCCCTTACTCCATGATCTGATTGCCTCCGGAGATGCTAATGTTATATTAGCAAAATCAGTTTGGTCTTGTTGTGTAATCCCAAATATATCTTCTACAGATCTTTGCTTTTGCAAATCTTTAAAATCTGGCGCACTTCCTTCACGAACCTTAATCATAAAATAACCCTCTCTATTTTCAATTCTAGACTAGCTAGTCTAGAATTGAATTGCCTTCTTCATTTTTAACCTGAAAGTTCAAGCCAAGACCTTGTAATTCCTTAATTAATACATTAAAGGATTCTGGACGACCGGAGTCTAAAACATTTTCACCCTTAACAATTGCTTCATACATTCTTGTTCTACCTGCTATATCATCTGATTTTACAGTTAGAATCTCTTGTAATGCATGTGCTGCACCGTATGCTTCAAGAGCCCATACTTCCATTTCACCAAATCTCTGACCACCGTATTGAGCTTTACCTCCAAGCGGTTGCTGAGTTACTAATGAATAAGGTCCTACTGCTCTTGCATGTATTTTTTCACTAACTAAATGATGTAATTTGAGCATGTACATAACACCAACAACAACTCTCTGTTCAAAACGATCTCCAGTACGACCATCATAAAGGTCTGTTTTTCCATCCTCAGTCAAATTTGCTTCTTTAAGCATATCCCAGATTTTTTCTTCTGAAATACCATCAAATATTGGAGTAGCTGCATGCATTCCTAGATGCTTACAAGCCCATCCTAAATGAGTCTCTAAAACCTGACCTACATTCATACGCGAAGGAACTCCTAATGGATTCAAAACAATATCAACTGGAGTACCATCTGGAAGAAAAGGCATTTCTTCTTCAGCTACAATTCTAGAAATCACTCCTTTGTTTCCATGACGACCAGCCATTTTATCTCCAACAGAAAGTTTTTTCTTTGTAGCAATATAAACTTTTACAGATTTTACAATTCCTGCGTCTAATTCCTCGCCACTACCTGCACGGACTAAGGACCTATCCTTATCTTGACCAGCTTCAACAAATTTATTTCTATATTCATCTATAATACCCATTATCTTTATTTTAATAGGACTAGGATCAATTTCAACATTCTTATAATGAGCCGCTAATTTTCTAAGTAATGTCTTAGTAATTTTACGATTTGCTGGAATTAAAATATCTCCATTATCTCCATTAATAACATCAAGAGGTATTTTTTCTCCTAATAATATATTCGATAAAGCTTCAGTTAGATCTTCTGTAAGCTGAACAACAACACCGCTATGACGATTTTTAATCTCACTTTGTCTTTTTTTCAAATCTTCCGGTGTCTCTTTTGGATTATTGTCATCATTATCATTTTTAGATGATACTTTTACATCCATGACAATGCCATTTGTTCCTGAGGATGCTTTTAGGGAAGTATCCCGAACATCAGCTGCTTTTTCTCCAAAAATTGCTCTTAATAATCTTTCTTCTGGAGCTAATTCAGTTTCATTTTTTGGAGTAATTTTACCAACAAGAATATCTCCGGGTTTAACTTCAGCTCCGACCTTAATAATACCGTCGTGTGAAAGATTTTTTAAAGCCTCTTCTCCAATATTTGGAATATCACGCGTTATTTCTTCAGGACCTAATTTAGTATCTCTTGCTCCGCATTCAAATTCTTCAATATGAATGGATGTATAGACATCTTCGCGAACAATACTCTCGTTTATTAGAATTGCATCCTCAAAGTTATATCCACCCCATGGCATAAAGGCTACAACAACATTCTTGCCTAAGGCTAGTTCTCCTTCATCTGTTCCAGAACCATCTGCTAATACATCTCCTTTAGAGATTTTATCACCAAGCTTTACTAATGGTCTTTGATTTAAACATGTTCCAGCATTTGAACGCATGAACTTTCTTAATTCGTATGTTTTGGAAGATGTATCATTCTTTTTATCAGATAGCTTACCATCTGAAGTTACTATAACTTTATCTGCTGAAACATAAGCAACTTTACCTGGCTGATCAGCAATTACTAAAACTCTAGAATCTCTTGCTAACCTTCCTTCAATACCGGTTCCGACAAATGGTCTATTTGAAATCATTAACGGTACAGCTTGTCTTTGCATATTTGATCCCATTAATGCTCTATTAGCATCATCATGTTCGAGAAATGGAATTAATCCTGCAGCAATAGATACAACCTGTTTTGGTGAAACATCCATGTATTCTACTTCTTCTGGAGATTTTTCAAGGAAATCTCCTCTTATACGAACCATAACTCGATCATTAACAAAGCAATTACTTTCGTTTAGTTCTGCATTTGCTTGGGCTATTACAAATCTTTCTTCTTCATCGGCAGTTAAATAATCAATCTGCTTACTTACTTTACCATTTGATACTTTTAGATAAGGAGTTACAATAAAACCAAACTCATTAACCTTAGCAAATGTTGATAAGGAAGAAATTAATCCAATATTTGGACCTTCGGGAGTTTCGATAGGACATATTCTTCCATAGTGAGAACTATGTACGTCTCTAACCTCAAAACCTGCTCTATCTCTATTCAATCCACCTGGTCCAAGCGCAGACAATCTTCTTTTATGTGTTAACTCTGACAATGGATTTGTTTGATCCATAAACTGAGATAATTGGCTACGTCCAAAGAAGTCTTTAATAACTGCAGATAGAGCTTTTGGATTAATTAATTTTTGAGATGAAATTCTGTCAACTGTTGTATCAAAGATCGTCATACGCTCTTTAACAAGGCGTTGTATACGAGCTAATCCAACACGACATTGTCCTTCTAATAATTCTCCAACAGTACGAATTCTTCGGCTACCTAAATGATCTATATCGTCTAGCGTTCCTTCACCATTACGAATGGTAATCATGTAACGTAAAGCTTCTACTACATCATCTACCTCTAATGTTAAGGAACTACTTTTAATATTTAATTTTTGTTGAATTTTGTACCGTCCAACTCGACTTAGACTAAATCTAGCTTCTTCAAAAAATAACCTTTTTATCATTTGCCTTGCTGATGCTGTTGTAGGCGGATCACCAGGACGAAGTTTCTGATAAAGGTCTTTAAGCGCCTCATCAATTGTTCGAGTAGTATCTTCTTTAACACTCTTTAAAAATAATCCTTGATCCCAACTTACATTAACAACTCCTAAATCTTTGTATCCAGCAAGTTTTGCTCGACCGATCATATCAACGGTCAATGCATCGTACCTTCTTCCTATTACAGATTCTGAATCTGCATCAATAATATCCTCACTTAAAACAAGATCATCAAGTTCTTCTTCTTTAACTACACGCTTAGATAATGAATATGTTTGATATTCATAATATAAACTTAAAATTTCTTTATCTGTCGCATAACCTAATGCTCTTAAAAAAGTTGAAGCAAGAAATTTACGACGTCGACGTTTTCTATCTAAGTAAATATAAATTAAGTCACTAGTGTCAAATTGAGCCTCAATCCAAGAGCCATGATCTGGAATAATTCTAAAGGAATGTAAGATCGAGCCGTTTGCATGTTGAGATTGCTCAAAACAGATACCAGGTGAACGATGAAGTTGACTTACAATAACACGTTCTGCGCCATTAATAACAAAACTTCCACTATCAGTCATTAGTGGAATTTCTCCCATAAATAAGGTATCTTCTCTTTGATCTTCTCCTTCACGAAGTTTGAAGGTGACGTATAGTGGAGCTGAAAAAGTTTCGCCTTCACGAACAGATTCAATCATTGATAACTTTGGTTTCTTAATTTCATAACTAATAAAATCAAGAGCTATTTGCCCATCATAACTCTCTATTGGGAATGCTTCGCCTAAAACAGCTTGGAGTCCCGTCTTTTTTCGTTTTGAAGGAGGCGTATCTAATTGAAGAAATTCACTATATGAATTTAATTGTATCTCGATTAAATCTGGAGCATCTAATGCATCCGTTAATTTTCCAAAGTTTTTTCTTATACCCATAATATTACCTTAAGGTTACTAGTAAACTAAATTCTTAAATCATTAATTCTAATGAGATAAATAATTGTGTTGCTAAATGCGAACACCATAGAGATATATAAATTAAATTTATTTAAGCTCTACAGATGCTCCAGCACCTTCTAGTTTCTCTTTAATTGATTCAGCTTCATCTTTAGCAATTCCAGATTTAATACTCGAAGGAGCGCCATCTACTAGCTCTTTTGCCTCTTTAAGACCCAAGCCTGTAATACCACGTAATTCCTTAATAACTTGTATTTTAGATCCACCTGCTGCAGTTAGAACTACTTCGAATTCAGATTGCTCAGCTGCACCACCATCTGCATCACCACCACCTGCTGGAGCTGCAACGGCAACTGCTGCTGGAGCTGCTGCTGTAACGCCTAATCGATTTTCTAGCGCTTTAACTAACTGAGAAAGTTCTAAAACTGAAATAGTTTCAACCCAATCAACAAACTCCGCCATTTTACCTTCTAGAGCTACTTCTTCAACTTTAGCTTCTTCAACTTTAGCTTCTTCAACTTTAGCTTCTTCAACTACTTCTTCAACTTTAGCTTCTTCAGCCACTTCTTTTACTTCCTCGGACATGTTATACCTCCATTAAAAACTGTCAAAATGACAATATTAAGATTCTGTTTCTTTTTTACTTCGAGCTGCATCTAAAACATATACTAAACTCGAAACCTTATTATTCATTACACCAACAACTTGACTCATCGGAGCCTGTAAGGTTCCAACAAGCATAGAATAAAGTATTTCTTTCGAAGGTAATTTTGCTAATTCTTCAACTTCTTCTGCATTAATACTTTTACCTTCAAAAATTCCTCCGCGAATGCTAGGTACTTCATTTTCTTTTCTAAATTTTTTGATAATCTTTGCAACCTCTACAACATCCCCATCTCCATAAATCATTGCAGATTGACCTTTTAATAAACTCTTAGCACTAGGATTTATGGATCGTGCTAGCATTCTATTCTTTACAACACTAAATCTAGCACCTCTTTCATTTAACGTTTCTTTAAACGACGTTGTAGTTGGCATATCCATCCCAGTATAATCAGCAATAATCATATAAACAGCACTTGAAACATGGTCTCTTATTTCCATGTCCATCGCTTCTTTCTCTGGACGAATTCCTTTTTCTTTGGGTTTCATTAAAATTATTTCCTTCCTTTATTACTCAGACACTTCCTTTAGAGCAATTCTTAATCCAGGACCCATTGTACTTGATATTGTACATCTCTTAATATAAGAGCCTTTTGCGCTAGCTGGTCTTGCGCCATTTAATGCATCTACAACAGCTTGGGCATTTTCAAGCAAAGCATTAGCTTCAAATGAACGCTTACCAAATGGAACAGCAATATTACCATTTCGATCCATTCTAAACTCAACTCTTCCGGCTTTTAATTGTTTTACAGCCGATGAAGTATCTTCTGTAACTGTTCCTGTTTTAGGATTTGGCATGAGACCACGAGGCCCTAAAACTCTTGCTACTTTTCTAACTTCTTTCATAGCCTCAGGTGTTGCTACAGCAGCATCAAAATCAGTCCATCCATCTAAAACTTTTTTAATTAAATCTTCAAATCCAACCTCTACAGCACCAGCTTTTTTTGCTTCTTCAGCAGCATCACCAGTTGCAAAAACAATAACTTTAACATCTTTTCCTGTCCCGTGTGGTAGTGCAACAGTTGATCGGATTGCTTGATCTGATTTTGAGGGATCAACGCCCATTCTAAAAGCAAACTCTATTGTTTCATCAAATTTTGCGGCAGGATTATCTTTTACAAATGAAATAGCAGAATTAATTTCATAATCTACATCAGCATTAACTTTTTCATTAACAGATCTATATTTTTTTCCGAAACCCATAACTATTCTACCTCTATTCCCATACTACGAGCTGTTCCTTCAATAATACGAACAGCAGCATCTTGATTACTAGCATTTAGATCTTTCTTTTTAACATCTACAATTTCTTCTAATTGTTTTCTTGTCACTTTTCCCACTTTATCACGATTTGGAACGCCAGAACCCTTTGCTAACCCTGCGGCTTTTTTCAACAATACGGCAGCAGGAGGACTTTTAGTTTCAAATGAAAAACTTCTATCTGAATAAACTGTTATAACAACAGGTATTACCATTCCAGCTTGATCTTTTGTAGCCGCATTATATGCCTGACAGAATTCCATTATATTAACACCGTGCTGACCTAGTGCAGGACCAACAGGTGGCGCAGGATTCGCTTGTCCTGCTGGGATTTGTAACTTTATATATCCTGAAACTTCTTTAGCCATAATTTACCTCAAAAATCTACTCTGTAACTCTTTCAACTTGCCAATATTCTAATTCTACTGGAGCTGTTCTTCCAAAAATAGATACAGAAATTTTGAGCTTTCCTCTTTCTGGATCTACCTCTTCTATTAAACCACTGAAATTCATAAACGGTCCGTCTGTAACCTTAATTGTTTCATTAGGCTCAAACATAACCTTCGGAGCAACTACTTCTTTTTTCTCCTCAATTTGATGCACAATACTATTTACTTCATCTTCACTTAACGGCGTTGGTCTTTCACCACCAAGAAATCCGATGACTCCAGGTGTATTTTGAATGAATGACCATGATTCCGGTATAACTTCACCTTCATCATCAAATAAATTAATATTAACAAGGACATATCCAGGAAAAAACTTCCGCTTTGTCTCCTTTTTCTTACCTTGTTTAACTTCCGAAACAATCTCTGAAGGAATTAAAACCTCTTCGATATTATCTCCCATCTCTTCTTGATTAATACGGCTCGCAATATTCTTCTGAACCTTAAGTTCATGTCCAGATAGTGCATGTAAAATGAACCATTGTTTTGCCATAAAATTTTCTCTTCTTAATTACCGAATAATTAAATCTAATAAGCTAAAATTAACTCGATCACAAACAGCAATGAATACACCTAATAGAATCACTGCAACAATTACTACAATTGACTGGCCATAAAGCTCTTTCTTTGTAGGCCAAGAACATTTTATTAGTTCTGTCTTAACTTCCCCTACAAATTGCTTAATTTTTCCAGTCCACTTAAACATCTTATCCTTTAAATCTGGCAGGTGAGAAGGGAGTCGAACCCCTAACCCCCGGTTTTGGAGACCGGTGCTCTGCCAATTGAGCTACTCACCTGTCTACAAAAACAATTCTCCTATACT
>MDSV01163416.1_pt1 | contig 10809 bp, 10 predicted proteins | sample 810851 | NCBI WGS metagenome assembly MDSV01 (sample SAMN05326640, study PRJNA326480) | marine metagenome | isolation source: seawater | place: Atlantic Ocean: North East | collected 2012 | reverse complement strand
AAGTAGTAGGATGTTCTAAAATCCACAATAATTCTTTACCTCTACCTGCCTTTTGTTGTTCGACACGTTTATTAAGAATTTTCATAGCTCTTTTGTAGGAAATTCGTCTTTTACTTATTTTTACTTCTATGCTCATTTAGTTTGAATTTTATCACTTTATGCACTATTAGTCTCAAAAAACAATCAGAGGTTTTTATGACTCTAGTTAAATCAACAGGTGACAAAAAGGTAAATTTAGATTTTAATAAGGAATTTATTAATACTTTCTCTGAGAAAATTCAGTCATCTGATATAACTTTTATAAACCAAACTCTCAAAGATTTACATGAGTCCGATGTAGCAAATTTAATTGAAAATTTATCTAACGAAACAAGAACTAAACTTATAGAACTAGAGGAATTTAATATTGACCCAGATATCTTTATAGAATTGAATGAGTCTATTCAAAGCGAAGTTCTTCAACTTTTATCTATTGATTCAATAACTAATATCATCAAGAGATTAGAGTCAGATGACTCAATTAAAATATTAGAAAACTTAGAAAAAAATAAAAAAAGGTTAATATTAGAAAAACTATCACCTAAAGACAAATTTCTTCTTGAAGAAGGATTAAGCTATCCGGAAGATTCTGCTGCTAGAATTATGCAAAGAGAGTTTACTGCAGTTCCAAGTAATTGGAGTGTAGGTCAAACTATAGATTACTTAAGAGAAAATAAAGATCTACCTAAAGAATTTCTAGAAATTTTTATTGTAGATAACGAATTTAAGCCTGTAGGCACAGTACCTTCATCAAGAGTTCTTAGAACCTCACGAGATGCTAAAATGAATTCAATCATGACTGAAATGCCAGTTTTAATTTCAGTTAATATGGATAAAGAAGAAGTTGGTCATACTTTTGAAAATTATAATTTAGTTTCAGCTGGTGTAGTAAACAAACAAAACAAATTAGTGGGAATGATTACAGCAGACGATGTGGTAACTGTAGTGCAAGAAGAAGCAGAAGAAGACGCTTTAAGATTAGCAGGAGTTGGCGACGAAGAGATAACTGATAGCGTGGTAATTAAAACTAAAAGAAGATTTAATTGGCTTTTATTAAATTTATTTACTGCGCTCCTAGCAACTTGGGTGATAAGTAATTTTGGAGCATCAATAGAACAAATGGTTGCATTGGCATTTTTAATGCCAATTGTCGCTTCAATGGGTGGTAATGCAGGGATGCAAACTTTAGCAGTAACAATTAGAGCCATCGCTAAAAAAGAATTGTCCTCAAGCAATTTTAACAGAGTTGTAGGTAAAGAGTTTATTATTGGAATTTTAAATGGAATTATATTTGCCATAATAACAGCATTCATCGTCCAACTCTGGTTTAAAGAATTAAATTTGTCTTTACTTATTGGAGTTTCAATGGTTCTAAATATGATTGTAGCTGGTTTATTTGGAATCTTAGTGCCAGTATCTTTAAAAAAAATAAATGTTGATCCAGCTCTGGCCTCAAGTGTTTTTGTTACTACTATTACAGATGTTATTGGTTTTTTATCTTTTTTAGGTCTAGGATCTTATTATTTTATAAATTAAAGATTATCTATTAATCGTGTTTTTTTTAAATAGTAAGCAATAAATATATTAAAATTCTCTTTTGTATTTTTAGGTTTCTTTAAATTTTTTAAATTATATAATTCGATATAATCAATTTTAGATACCCCTAAACTAATTATATCTTTTTTTATTTTAACTAAATTAAATTCATTAAGATTCTTATTTAACAACCTCTTTTTATTTTTAATGTACTTAAATACATCAGCAGCAATTTTTATTTGATTTAAATCTAAATTTTGATTTCTTGAAGAATGTGCAACACCGTTAATGTCTCTAATTGTTTTGCATGAAATAATTTTTGTATTAATTTTTCTTTTTAAAATATGTAAATTGATTAATTGCAGTTGTTGAAAGTCTTTTAATCCAAGAAATAAGTATCGAGGCTTAATTATTTCTAAAAATCTATTAACAACATTTAAAACACCTTTAAAATGTCCAGTTCTATATTTACCACACAATTTATTTGAAAACTTATTTAAATAAATTTTTTTATTTGGTTTAAAAGAAAAAATATCTTTTACATCTGGAAGGTAAACGAAGTCGACTTTTAAACTTTTTAATATTCTTAAATCTTTATTTAAATTACGAGGATAAGCCAAAAAATCTCTTTTTTTATTAAACTGTTTTGGATTAACGAATATTGATACCAAATTTTTCCCCCTATTTTTTTTTGATTTCCTTATCAAAGATATATGACCTTGATGCAAACCTCCCATTGTAGGTACAAATGAAATGTTTTTGAGACTAGTTATTGCTTTTTGTAATTTATGTTTACTTTTAAATATTTTCATTTATTTAATGTAGTGATAAAAACAATTATAAGAATCATATGATAAAACAAGCAATAATTCCACTAGCAGGTTTAGGAACTAGACTACTTCCACTTACAAGTGTAATTCAAAAAGAATTATTGCCAATTAATGGTAAGCCAAACCTAGAATATATATTAGATGAATGTATAGAAGCTGGTGTGAAGCAGTTCATTTTAATCGTTCCTAAAAACAGACCATTTATAAAAAAATACTTTTTTAATGACCAATTCTATAAAAAAATTATAAAAAAAAAGAAAAATGATAAACGTTTAAGAAATATTTATAAAAAAATCAAAAGATACCAAAAAATGATTAAATTTGCTTATCAAAATAAGCCTGATGGAACGGGTGATGCAGTTTTGAAATGTAAAAAGTATTTAAAAGATAAATATTTTTTAATGCTATTAGCGGACGATTTAATTGTTAAAAAAAATTGTTCCAAAGAAATGATTTCATTACACAAGAAAACAAAAGGTTCAATTATAGCTACGAGAAAAGTAGAGCGTAAAACAGTTTCTAGATGGGGAATTTTGGGATTTAAAAAAAAAACAAAAAATTCATTTTTGATCGATCAAGTTATTGAGAAGCCATCTATGAAGGAGGCACCCTCAAATTATGCCATAATTGGGAGATATATATTGCCTAGAAAAATACTTTCTGTTCTAAAAAATCAAAAAAAAGGAAAAGGAGGGGAAATTCATATTACTGATGCTATTAAAACTTTGATTAATAAAAAAGAAAAATTTTACGGAAATATTTTTAAAGGAAAATATTTGGATTCCGGAACTCTCGAAGGATATATTTCATCTAATATTAATATTTCAAAAATATAAAAAATTATGAAAATATGTATGATAGGAACAGGTTACGTTGGATTAGTTAGTGGAACTTGTTTTGCAGATATTGGCAATCAAGTGGTATGTGTAGATAAAGATAATGATAAAATTAATAAACTTAATTCTGGTATTTCACCCATTTACGAACCTGGTTTATATGAATTAATTAAAAAAAATTCTTTATCTAAACGACTTACTTTTACTAACAATATACAGCAGGCTATTAAATCATCAGACATAATATTTATTTGTGTTGGCACTCCTACTAAAAAAGGATCATTAAACGTAGATTTATCTTCTGTACTAAAATGTACACAAGAAATCTTTAAATATACTAAAAAGAAAAAAATTGTTGTAACAAAATCTACAGTTCCAATAGGTACCGGAGATAAAATTGAAAAAATTCTAAAAAGAAAAAAAAAATATTTTACAATAGTTTCTAACCCTGAGTTTCTTAGAGAAGGAGACGCTATTCGTGATTTTAGATATCCAGATAGAATAGTAATAGGTTCAAATGAAAAAAAAGTGTTTAATATTATGAAAAAGCTTTATTTACCACTAATAAACAAAGGTGCCAAATTTTTTACAACCTCTAGAAGAGGTGCAGAATTAATTAAGTATGCCTCAAATGCTTTTCTAGCAACGAAAATTACTTTTATAAATGAATTAGCAAACTTATGTGAGAAATCCGATATTAATATTGAGGATATTGCACTAGGAATGGGTTCTGATAATAGAATAGGGAGTAGGTTTTTGCGAGCTGGTCCTCCCTATGGTGGCTCGTGCTTTCCAAAAGATACCAAAGGATTAGTTTCTGCGGCAAATAAATATGAGATTGATTTGTCAGTTGTTAAATCAGTAATTAAATCTAATCAAAAAAGGGTAGAGTTACTTAAGTATAGAATTCATAAAATCCTAGGATCAAATATAAAAAATAAACAAGTTTCCTTTTTGGGTGTTACATTTAAACCAAATACTGATGATATGAGAGACTCATCTAGTTTAAAGATGATCCCTTATTTAAGTAAAATGGGTGCTAAAATAAACTATTACGATCCATCAGGTGAGAAAGAAAATTTTAAGAAAATTAAGAATTGCTTTTACAAACATGACATTAAAAGCAATTGTTTAAATGCAGATTTAATAATCCTATTAACTGAATGGGATGAATTTAAAACAATAGATTTCAAAAAAATTATAAAAAATAAAAATTTTAAAATATTCGATTTAAGAAACTTATATAGTCCAATAGAAATGAAAAAAAATAAAATAAAGTATTTTTCTGTAGGTAGACCAAATATTAATTAAGCTCAAATATAGCATCAACTTCAATAGCTACACCTAATGGTAGACTATTTGAACTAATAGCAGCTCTTGTGTGCAAACCTTTTTCACCAAAAATTGTTGAGATAATTTCAGATGCTCCGTTTATAACTTTTGGTTGATCCGTAAAACTGTCCGTAGAATTTACATAACCTGTCAATTTTATACATGATTTTATTTTCGAGAGATCATTCTCGCATGCCTTTTTAGCTTGCGAAATTATAGCTAAACCACATCTTTTAGCTGCTTCGTAACCTTGTTCTACATTCAAATCTTTACCAATTTTACCTTTTATAAGATTACCTTTAGAGTCAATAGATATTTGACCAGAAATATAAAGTAAATTTTTAACAATTTTACTAGCTAAATATGCTCCAACAGGACTTTTTGGCTCAGGCAAAATGATATTTAGTTCTTTTAATTTTTGCTCCACAGACATTTAATTCTTTTTTTTTATCTCTTTCTTTACTCCTTCCACGGCATCCTTTACACCATCTTTTACGTCACTAGCTGTATCTTTTACATCACCCACTACAAAGTCTTTCCCTTTTTTAATCTTTTTAGTAGATTTACTGATTTGTTCTTTGCTGTCTTCAAAACCTTTTTTTTGAAAATTTTTAGTATTTTCAATAAATTTTTTTGTTTTACACGCAATATCTAATGCACCACATTTTTTTTCTTCTGCATATAGAGATAAACTTGAAATAAAAAATAAGATCAAGTTTATAGATATTATTTTTTTCATTTTTTCCTCCTTTTATTCTTAGTTTTATCATATTCTTTTCTTTTATCTATTAATATTAATGCTTCTTCCATATTAATTTCGTTAGGATCTTTTTCTTCAGGAATTGTTGCATTAAGGGATTTATATTTTATGTAAGGCCCATATTGACCTTTCATAATTCTTACAGGTTTTTTATCTTCTGGATGTTCTCCTAAATCTTTAATTAGCAAAGATGATATTCGACCAGGCTTTGCTTCAGCTATCATAGTAATCGCTCTATTTAAACCAATAGAAAAAAGATCTTCGATATTTTCAAGTCTAGCAGATTTATTTTCACATTTTAAATACGGACCAAACCGCCCTGAATTTAATGTTATATCTTGACCGTTTTCTGGATGTTTACCTAAAACTTTTGGCAGAGAACACAAATATTTTGCTTTATCTAAGTCAACGCTATCAACATCTATACCTTTAGGGATTGAAACATTTTTTAAATGGTCGTTGTCTTTTTTTTTCTTTCTACTTTTTTTCTTTTTTAATCCAAGCTCGTCTTTTTCCTTTTCATATTGTAGATACGGACCAAATCTGCCATTTTTAAGATATATATCTTTACCGTTATCATTTTGCCCAATTAATTTAGGTTCCGCTAAATTATATTGAGCAGCAGCTTTAGCCTTAGATAATGGTCGAGTAAATTTACACTCAGGGTAATTTGAACAACCAATAAAAGCCCCCCCTCTAAAACTATTTTTAAGACTTAATTCACCATCAGCACACAGTTTACATTTTCTATCTATAGTGTCTTTTTCATCTCTTTCAAAGATTAACGCTCCTAAACTTTCATTCAATAAATCTAATACTTCCCTGGTTCTTTTTTCTTTGACTTTTCCGACATTTTCGTAAAAATCTTTCCAAAAATTTTCTAAAACTTGTACCCATTCAATTTTACCACTAGTTATTTCATCAAGTTGATTTTCTAAATCAGCTGTAAAGTTATAATCAACGTATTTAGAGAATAATTTTTCTAAAAAAGCTGAGATTAATTTTCCTCTATCTGTTGGATGAAATCTTTTATTCGTTAATTCAACATAATTTCTAGTAGATAAAACTGATATAATACTCGCATATGTAGAAGGTCTTCCAATACCTAATTCTTCCATCTTTTTAACCAAACTTGCCTCTGAATATCTTGGGGGAGGGTCCGTGAAATGTTGCTCATCATGTAGTTTAAGAATGCTTATTCCTTCACCTATTTTTACTTCAGGTAATATATACTTAGCATCCTCATCTGTTTCTTGTACTTGATAAACTTTTAGAAACCCATCAAATTTTATAACCGAACCACTAGCTCTAAAATTAATCTTATTATCTTCTGATGAAATTATAATTGTATTCCTATCAAATTCAGCTGGTGTCATTTGAGAGGAAAGGGCTCTACTCCATATTAGCTCATAAAGCTTAAACTGATCTGTATTAACGTATTTTTTTATATCAGCAGGTTTCCTTTTTATATTAGTTGGTCTTATTGCCTCATGAGCCTCTTGAGCATTCTTAGCTTTTTTTCCAGTGTAATTGTTTGGCTCATTAGGTAAATATTTATCACCATAATCCTCATTAATATATTTTCTAAAATCCTCTATAGCTTCTTTTGAAATGTTTGTACCGTCTGTTCTCATATAAGTAATTAAACCAGTTGTTTCTCCTTCTATGTCTATTCCCTGATAAAGACGTTGAGCGATTTGCATTGTTCTTGAGGCTCCAAAACCAAATCGCCCAGAGGCAGTTTGTTGTAAAGTAGATGTTGTGAAAGGTGCAAGAGGATTTCTCCGATATAATTTGGTATTTACGTCCGCAATCTTAAATTTTATTTTGTTAATTAAATCAACAGCTTGTTGAATTTCTTCTTTATTCTTAAAAGAAAATCTTTCAATTTTTTCTCCGTTAAACAAACTTAATTTTGAAAAAATATTTTTATTATCTTTATTGGTGAAGTCAGAGGCAAGTGTCCAATATTCCTCAGGTTTAAAAAGTTCTATCTCTTTTTCTCTTTCTGTAATTAGTTTAAGAGCTACAGATTGAACTCTTCCTGCAGATTTAGACCCTGGAAGTTTAGTCCAAAGAATCGGAGAGATATTAAATCCAACAAGATAATCTAATGCTCTTCTAGCTAGATAAGCCTCAACCAATGGTAAATGAATTTCTCTAGGTTTTTTTATAGCATCAAGTATTGCTTTTTTAGTAATTTCATTAAAAACAACTCTCTCCAAATTTTTATCTTTGAGTAATTTCTTTTTTTTTAAAACTTCTTTAACATGCCAAGCTATAGCCTCACCTTCGCGATCAGGATCGGTTGCTAAAATTATTTTATCAGATTCCTCAGCAGCATTAGTAATCTCTTTTAAATATTTTTTTGAAAAGGAGTCAATTTCCCATTCCATTTGAAATTTATTTTCAGGATCTACGGACCCATTTTTTGAAGGTAAATCTCTTATATGACCATAACTTGCTAAAACTAAATAATCTTTACCTAAATATTTATTTATAGTTTTTGCTTTAGCTGGGCTTTCAACAATTACTAAGTTCATTAATTGTTTATTTTCAAAATTAAACGACTTTGTCAAATCTATTATTAAAAAACTAGAAAAGACAGTACTTATAACTTAATTTTATTTTCTTCAGAATTTTTAAGTCTAACAATATTTTCTTTATGAGTAAAAAGAATGAATATAAAAAAAATTAAAAGTATTAAAGAATAGTCATGATTTTCAAAAAAATATGAGAATAAAAAAATTATTAATGAAGATACTATTGAAGACAACGAAGCAAATCTAAAAAATAAAGATAAAGCAAGCCAACAAAATCCAAAAATAAAAAAAAATTTATAAGACAAAGCTAAAATTACTCCAAGGTATGTTGCAACACCTTTGCCTCCTTTAAATTTTAACCAAATAGGATAAATATGACCTATAAAACAAATTAAAGCAGAATAAGAAGTAAAATCTCTAAAATAAAAAATTGTAATATAAACTGAAATATAACCTTTTAGTAAATCTAGAACTAAAGTTGTTATTGCAAGAAATTTATTTCCAGTTCTAAGTACGTTTGTAGTCCCAATATTTCCAGATCCAACTGTTCTGATATCTTTTTTAAGAAATATTTTAGTTAACAGAAATCCGAAAGGGATTGATCCCAGAAAGTATGAATAAATTGCTACAATAATTAAATTTATGTCCATTAGTTTGAGTACACCACTTCACCCTGAAGTAAGGTCATTTTTACTTTACCTTGTAACTTTCTGTTTTCAATTGCAGTATTTTTTGATTTTGATTTGAGATCTTCGGCTTTTACCACCCATGGTTTTTCTAAATCAAATATACAAATATCTGCATCTGATCCTTCTTGAAGTGTGCCTTTATTTATCTTTAATATTTTAGCTGGATTGATTGTTAAACATTTGATTATTTTTTCCAACGGCAAAGATTTATTGTGATAAAGCTCTAACGAGAGAGATAGCAATGTTTCTATTCCAATTGAACCAGTTGCCGCTTGTGCGAAAGGTAACCTCTTACTTTCTTCATCCTCTGGTATGTGATCTGACACGATAACGTCTATTAGATCGTTGCTTATGCCTTCTATTAATGAAAGCCTATCTTCTTCGCTTCTAAGAGGTGGAGACAGTTTTAGAAAAGTTCTAAATTCTCCAATGTCATTATGATTTAATGATAAATTATTTATGGAAACTCCTGTACTGAATTTAATTCCGTTAGATTTGTTTTTTTTTATTACATTTAAGGAATTTTTTGATGAAATTTGATTTATATGATATCTACAAGAGAATTCACTTAACAAAGATAAATCTCTTTCAATAATGATTTTCTCAGCAATATCTGACACTCCTTGTAAACCTAATCTAGTCGCTACTTCTCCTTGATCAATGCATGAATTTTTAGATAAATCATAATCTTCAGCATGTTGCATGATTAGCACATCGATGTCTGATGCATAATTCATTATTCTAGACATCAGTTCTGTATTTTGAATAGTTTTATTAACATCACTAAATCCAATTATTCCTCTTGCTTTTAATAATCCAAATTCAGTCATTTGATTACCTTCTGCCTGCCTAGTCATCGAAGCACATGGAAAAAGATTAACCTTAGCCTTATCTCTGCCTCTTCTAATTATAAAGTCCACCATAGAGACATTATCTATAATTGGTCTAGTATTTGGCATTGTAACTATCGATGTTACTCCACCTGCTAAAGCCGCTTGGCTAAGTGTTCTAAAATTTTCTTTGTACTCAAAACCAGGCTCGCCAACGAAAGCTTTCATATCAACTATTCCTGGAATAGCTATAAGACCTTCTAAATCAATTTTTTCTGTTGATTTTGATACATCAGATTTTTTAATATTTTTTCCAATAGATTTTATTTTCCCCTTTTCATCGATAATTATATTTCCTATTTCATCTATTTTTTGTGAGGGATCAATAATTCTTATATTTGTTAAAATTTTTTCTTTCATCTATTTACAGTATAATTTTAAACATGCCATTCTTACAGCCACGCCTAGTTCAACTTGTTCTTTTACAAGACTAACATTAATGTCATCTGCTAATTTTGTATCAATCTCAACGCCTCTATTCATTGGACCAGGATGCATCAGTAAAGCATCTTTTTTCGCAAATTTAAGTTTTTCCGGGGTTAGTCCAAAAAATTCATAATATTCCCTCTTCGATGGAAGAAAAGATCCTTGCATTCTTTCATTTTGTAATCTCAACATCATAACAATATCACATCCATCTAGTCCTTTTCTCATGTCCGTAAACGATTTAACACCTAAATTATTTATTCCTTTAGGCATTAAAGTTTTTGGAGCAATTACATTTACCTCTGCTCCCAACATATTCATTAAATAAATATTTGACCTAGCTACTCTTGAATGAAGAATATCTCCACAAATAGCAATTTTTAATCCCTCAATATTTCCTTTTCTATTTATAATTGTCAAAGCATCTAACAAAGCCTGTGTAGGGTGTTCTCTTCTTCCATCACCTGCATTTATTACTGTGCAATTAACTTTCTGCGAAAGAAGATTTGGAGCTCCCGAGTCTTGGTGTCTAATAACAATAATATCTGGATGCATTGCATTTAATGTCATGGCTGTATCAATTAATGTTTCTCCTTTTTTTAATGCAGAATTTCCCATATTCATTGTCATAACGTCTGCACCTAATCTTTTTCCAGCTAAATCAAAAGAACTCTGTGTTCTTGTAGAAGGTTCAAAGAATAAGTTAATTTGAGTTTTTCCTCTTAGAACATCAAGTTTTTTAGAACTACTTCTGTTTAATTTGATAAAAGATTTTGCTTCGGTTAAAATTCTTTTAGCTTCAAGAACTGATAAATTTTGAATACCTAATAGATGTTTTGGGGTTTTTTTAATAGCTGAAACTTTTTTTACAGTTGCCATTAAAATCAACTCTATAGGCCTTTTACTATATTATATCAAGTATTTTTTT
>MDSV01156636.1_pt1 | contig 10809 bp, 16 predicted proteins | sample 810851 | NCBI WGS metagenome assembly MDSV01 (sample SAMN05326640, study PRJNA326480) | marine metagenome | isolation source: seawater | place: Atlantic Ocean: North East | collected 2012 | reverse complement strand
GGCCCTCTGGCAAACGCGGTTAATATGGTTCCAGCGGCCCTGGACTGCGGTTTCGGCGAGTTGGGCAAACATGGTTCAATCATTAATAGGCGGTTGGGATCCTCGTTTCGCCTAGCTGTGGTAACCACTGATCTTCCTTTAGATATAGATTCGCCAGATGAATTTGGTGTAGATGATATGTGTAAAAACTGTCGTATCTGTGAAGATGTCTGTCCGCCGGGAGCAATCGTCCCCGACAAACAAACAGTGCGCGGTGTTGAAAAATGGTATGTGGATTTTGACAAGTGCATACCATTTTTTGCTGAAAGTTTTGGCTGTGGGGTCTGTGTAGTTGCTTGTCCTTGGAGTCGTCCTGGTATTGCAGATAATTTGCTGCATAAACTGGCTCGTCGCAGAGAAAATCAAGATTAAATAGAATCAAGATTCTAGTCATCGTTCATCCCGAAACGTGTAGTTTTCATAAAATCTATAAATGAGTCATGCATGCAGTTTAAGCAGTTCTATAGGCTTCCATTTCTCTAGATTAGATTTTTATCAGGGTATTCAGTTATTTTAACTTTGCCAAGTCAGGCACATTGCCAGTTCTTTGCCAACTGCCTCTGTATTCACTCGACACTCCCCGACCTGCAGGGCGAGCCGGCACCGAGGTCTCTTTTTCATTTCCACCCCAAAGTTGGCCGTCTTCACTCTCCCGCCAATCAAGATATTCTGAAGAGGCACTTTGAATTTTCGCTATCGGATGTTCACTCCAAGAGATATGCTCGGTGGGAATGTCGTAACGAGACGATTCGAGGTAATGCTCGCAAAGTTGTTTGCCATTAGGGTAGTCTCTGGGAGGCCAAGGAAACCCCATTGGAGAATCGGTATGCACCAAAATTAAAGCTCCTCCGCGGGACACAAATGGAGCGTGGTACCATTCCTGTGGATGGCCTACGACACTTCCTATTCCCATTTGTCCTTCGTTTAAGAGAAAGCAATCACCCTGTAAAAGAATTATCTCTTCCCAGCATTCGTGATGTACATGTTCTTGCTCTGCAATCATATTGGGTTCGATATATTGGAATCGGATATAACCACCTGGGCCGCCATCAAATCCTTCATCCGAGGGATGTGGGACTGGATCGGGGAGCCTAAGAGATTTGTGCATAACACCACCACAGGTACCTGGAATACTTGGTGTCCAAGCTTTTTGGTAAGTATTTATGATGCGGTTACGTGTGACAGGATAGGCATAAGCAGGAATATTTGGGTTCCAAAAAACCAGTGCAAGTGCTCCGTTATCAGATTTGATTTCGCCACCCCCGCAAAGCTGAGGAATATGGATATAACCGCTCGCACCCACAGATTCTCCATTTAGAGATAAATTGCCACGGAGAATAAAAAATTCCAATGATGCTCCAGATGCGTCCGTTTGATTCTTCCAGCCAGCTGGTATTTCGCATACGAATGTTTCCGAGTCTGATTTAGTATCTCGGCTCATGGTGGCAGTCTGTGTATTCGATAGAACCTCTGGACCTTTGTTTTTAGAGCGATCAAGTGTTAAGAAATTATAGAAGGTCGGTTCATTTCTTCTCCAATGTTCCATATTCAGTATCCTCTCAGTTTGATTTAACTGAAGCCTTTCTATTAGGTAATTTTCCCGGGAAGGGGTGGTTGCTGTAGTTCTAAGATGATCCCATCTGGATCCCGGAATTTAATTGCCTTTCCAGAGGAGTAGTGCTCGTGCGGTTTGGTATCCACTGTCACGATATCACTCATAAATACCAGACCACGAGTTTTTAGTTGGTTGACCGTATCTTCGATGTTATCGACCTCGAAGCCGATACGAGCAATTCCGTAAGGGAGATTATTTTTATCTGACGGCAAGTCGTCCCTGCCTAATATTTCGATAAGCTCAATAATTTCACCGCCCGCCCTGATTAGTGCTATGTTTATTCTTAGATTCTCTATCCCTCCACAAACCAGATCAAGGAAATCACCACCCCAGTTGTCGCTTCGGTTGACTAACTCAAACCCAAGGCACCGAGTATAAAAATCAATTGAACGAGTTATATCTGTAATGAAAAGTGAGGTGTGATGAAGGTCTCGGATCATTTGTTAGCCCACATTATCTCTGGGAATGAGTTGGTAGCAAACTGGTTAAAAGATATTCTATAACTGCTTTTATTTGCAATAGATGCAGATGCGTCATCTTTTTCGACAGCGATTCCCATTCTGGAAACGTCCAGCTCATGAGTAAGAGATTTTTCTTCCACCTCTGAAACCGACTTCATTAGTAACGGTCCTGGCCTTGGCCTTGATCTGTTTGTCCTTTGTCACCGAGGCTGAAGCCGGTACAACGGCGATAGCACTGGCACTAGCAATTCCTTTAACAAATCCTCGTCGAGAGATCGTTCTCATAGCACTTCTCCTGAATTCGATGTAGTTATCTTATAACGCGAAATACTATGTCCCAATGATTTTCTAGTTTTGGAAAATATTCAGCGGTCAGAATTACCCACGGATCTCCCTCGCCATGCACTTTGGACCAGCCGTCAGCTAATCCGGGAACCAAGCCCTTCAGAGATTTCGAATCCCGCCAGAAGTGAATTACCTGATAGTTGTACGTCCCACGCAGCATGGAATCAAAATTGATTTGGGTATTAGTCAGGACATTATTTAAGTGAATGCCGCCATGCTCTAAAAACACTTTATCCGGAGGGCCAAATGGTAAAATCTCTCCAAAATCTGTCTCGCTGATTGCAGCATTTTTATCCGAAGAACTGGCGAGCATATAGCCCCCTTCGAATCCATCTATTTTGGCAAATACGGGCAACAGAGTTTTGCTCCAATAGTCCTCGAACCATTCTTCATGCCCTTGCTTTACTAACATTTTTTCAATGACTACGTATTTTCCGTTTATCACAGGATAATCGGGTGTTTCTTGCGACAAAGCCTGACTGGTGAGGAAGAAACACACTGTTGCGAAAATTTTCTTTGCGGAGCCTGACATTTTGAGTATCCTCCTTGATTGTATGCAATACTACATTGATAGACTACATAAAGAAATGCAAGGAGAAAATAAATGGCGACTTTAGTTTTTGTAGACTTGAAACCCAAACCCTCGGAGCTGGACTCTATGCTGAGCTACATTAGGGAAATAATAGCGGACACGCGGTCCTTCGATGGATGCCATGAAATGTTGCTCTACCTTGAGGGTGAAGGTGAGGGAGTGATGTTCGTGGAACGTTGGGAAAGTCAGGCCCATTATGACAAATATTTAGCTTGGCGAATAGAAACTGGTGTCATGGAAAAGCTGGGCGCTATGCTCGATTCTCCACCTATAATTCGATTTGCCGAAGATAGCGGTATTTAATGAGACTTGATGTGATCAGGGATCTTTTGAGACTAGCGGTTCAGTTTTGTTGCTGTAAGAACTCACGGATCGCTCGTGACACCCCTTCCGGATCATTGTCTGGTTGAAAATCTCCGCCGTCCACGATTGCCTGTTTTGCATCCGGCCTTAACGAACCGGCGCGTTCAAAAAGAGGCCATAAAACATCATCTCTTGAACACATGATCAAAAGTGGGCAGTCTACTTTTTTATAGAGGGCCTCGAAATTTTGTCCCCATGCAGCAGAAAATGCCATGGGCATAGTTTTGTGAGCGATGAGGTGGTCAGCCATTTCTCGATTGTGAAGTTCGATGGTCGCCCCAGCACCGATAGATCGCAGATATTCCCATGTTCCTGGAAGAAAATTGCCGGTCGGTTCGATAGTAAATGGACGGATAAATGTCTTCATGTACTCTTGACGTTCTTCGTCATTTACTAAAACTGGTCCAATTATTGTCAGGCTCAAAATTCCTGACTGTTTAAGGGTGGGAATTTCTATTGCGACACACCCACCGGTATGATGTCCGCAAGCGTGAAAATTCTCTATCCCAAGATTTCCAATAGCCTCTAATAGGCACTCCGCTAAATAGGAGATAGACGGAATATTTTCTGGTTGAAAAGATTGACCAAATCCGGGTGAGTCGAACGAGTAGCAAAGAAAATCTGGAGCTAAATTGCGCATGACCTTTTCGAACATAACTCCTGAACTAGCAGTTTGGTGAAAAAAGCAGATTACCGGACGTCCGTCGGCTCCACATTTTCTATAGTGAATTTGTCCGGCAGTGCAATCGGCATAGCCTTTTTTAATCGAATATATTTTTGAATTCATGTCTTAGACTTCAAATATTAGTGATCCCATGGTTTTTCTCGATTCTACTTCACGATGAGCTGCAGCAGCTTCTTGTAGTGGAATTTTAGCGTGAATATGTGGTTTCATGTTGCCCACTCGCAAATCGTTAAACATTTCTTCAGCGATATTTAATAAATCACCGCGAGCCTTTGTGTAGGCGTAAATTGAAGGGCGGACAAATTTTTGAGCTGTATTCAAATCTTGCAGCATAAGCGGGACTGGCTCTGGCAATCCACTGGCAACACCGAACAGCGCTACCGTTCCAAGATAGTGTGTGCAACGAATTGAATCAGAGAATGTTGAACTGCCAATCGAATCATAGCAAACGTCAACACCAATTCCATCTGTTATCTCTAATACGGCATCTGCGAAGTTAGTTTCTGAGTAAAGGATGCTGTGGTCGCATCCGAAAGATTCGATGAGTTCAGCTTTTTCAGATGAGCTTACCGTCCCAAATACTTCGGCTCCTAGAGCTTTGGCGAGTTGTAAACACATCAATCCCGTGGCTCCTGCTGCAGCATGAATTAACACACGGGTCCCTTTCTGCACTGGATGGGTTCGCTGCATCAAGCAGCGAGCGGTTATACCCTTTACCATAGATGCGGCTGCAAGATCATCGTCGATATCATCGGGTATTGGGAAAAGGCGTTCACTTGGGTAAATTCGCTCCTCGCAATAACTTCCAACTGGAGGACCTGCGTATCCAACTCGATCCCCAATCTCATAGTCCGTGACGTTTTCACCTATAGCAATGATCTCAGAGGCAGCTTCAACTCCTGGAATAAATGGAAGCGGAGGACCTGGATAAACTCCTGTTCTCAGACCTATTTCCATCATGTTCATGCCAATTGCACGATGAGCGAGTTTTACTTCTCCTGACCTTGGTTCATCGATCGGTGTCTCCGTCCAAACAAGTTCTTCGGGTCCTCCGAAGTTTCTGATAACAAGTCCTTTTGTCATCATGCACTTCTGGCGACAGCAATTGGATACCCAGGGTTGGGAAAGCAAACACATAGATGCCGCAAAGGTTCATCGCTTGTTACTTTCCAAATTACCTTCGCTGCACGCGGCAAATAAACAATACTTCCCGCCTCTACTGTAACTGTTCCGCTCTCTAACATAAGCGGAGGCAGCCAGTAATCTATTTCAGCAGAGCCAGATACCACGTACTGAACTTCGTCATGAGGCAGCACCCAGGAGATGTCCGTGCCTTTATAGAAATCCTCATAATTTATTTGGACCGCTGGTTCGTCGATACCTGTATTTACAGCTCTAAATCGGGATCCAGGATGAAATGGAAATTCCAAATCATCGGCGTTATCCAAGTCACCATCGTTAGTTTTATAAACTTTTAACTTACCCCAAGTAATAGCCTTATCTGACATAGTAATTCTTCCTTTTTAAATTATTAATATTTAGCAACAAAGTTTTTTAAGGTTTCTGCGACTAAAGAAGGGCACTCGTCTGGTTGAAAATTCGAACCGGTTAATACACCCACTTCAGCATCAGAGCGAAGTTCTTTGGCGCGTTCAAAAATCCCCCAAAGAATATCATCTGGTGAACACATTATTAGCATTGGGCAGGTAACCTGTTCATACAGGGCAATGAAGTCTTGATCCCATATTGTGGAATAAACCTTAATATGTCCCTCCCAGGCTCGAGCTGTATCTACAAATTCTCGATGCTGAAGTTCAACTGTACTTCCCCCACCTATTTCCGCAACGTACTCCCACATCTTAGTAAGATGAGAGCCATCGCTTTTTATTTGGAAATCTTTCGGATATACCTGTTTAAAGGCTTCAGCTTCCTCTCGAGTAATGACTACGGGTCCAATCATCGCAAGACTTTTTGTCATCTTTGGATATCTAGCAGCGATCTCTACCGCCACGCTTGCCCCGGTGTGATGTCCAAAAAGATGGCTAGCTCCGAGTTCCAAGTTGGTTAGAGCTTGAGCCATTATGTCTGCATAGTCGGACATTGTGGGTTGACCCTCGGGATCAAAAGAACCACCAAAACCTGGCGAGTCAAGTGCTAAGATAGGGTTGTTACCCTTATATTCCAACATAAACTGATCGAACATCGCTGAAGAACTGGCGGTTTGATGAAAACAGACTATAGGGCTTCCATCACCTGATCGCTCTCGATAATGTATCTGTCCCAAATCCGTATCAACATAGTTTTTCTTAATGATCATATTCTTGGTCTCCGGTTTATGACATCGGTCTAGGTTGGTGAAGCATTACGAATGTAACTAATCATCGGTCCCAAAACGATCGACATCGCCTTCCAGCCTTTTTTTTCATCGAAATAACAAGACGCTGAACAAACGCCGTGTCTTATTCTAAATCCAGTGCTTACTGGTTTTCCTCGGATGGTATAATTTGAGGTGACAACGCCAGTATCTGCGACGATATATGACCGAATATCATAATGCTTTATTTCCATGGATTCCCAGACTCCGGCGCCGTGAAAATCAAGGTGATCACGCATCTCGGACAAATTTAAAATATTTGTTTGATCATCATCGATGAATAGTGCGCGATCATCCATGAAATCAAAAAAATGTGTGTTTGATCCCGCGTAATTAAGAGAAAGCGCTTTTGAGAATTCGAATTCTAGGGATTCTATATCTTTTTCCATGACTTAACTCCTTAACTAGCTGAGACTCCAACGATATGTCCGTCAATTGGACTTTGATGCCACAATACTAGACGCCAAACACCATCGACTATCGACCATGTTTGTGAAAACATGAGATGTCGAATCCTAAATCCAGCATCCCTAGGTTTACCTCTGAATGTGGCAAAGCCAGTTATGATGCCGCTAGTACCGAACGCTCGCGTGTTGAAGGATGCTGGCCTCCATTCGAAACTTTCCCAAATACCACTAACGTGGAATCCAATATGATCCTGGAACTCTGTTTTACTCAATCGATAAGGAGAATCTTCGTCAATCATGACAAAATTATCTGTCATCGTTCCATAAAAGCTGTCTAGGTCTCCCCGTCTTAGTGATGCTACAAGTGCTTGAAATGCGGCCTCTGGACCGTTGGTGTCGGCGGCAGCGAGAATTGACGTATTGATCGAAGGCAGAGCTGTGATTATACCGGCGAGGCCGGCGAACTTGAGATGGTCGCGTCGCGATAACATGATACGATGCTCCTTTGCTTTTGTATGCAATCTACAATATTTGGTCTGAGAATGGAATCTAATAAGAGCAGATCACAAAAAAATGCTTTATATGAGGTGTTATCTTGACTAGGTCAGGAGTCTATTTTTGAGAAGCCGAGCTTGAGGAGTTGAAATATGAAAACCGGTATATTTCTTCCAAATGGAAGTAACGGATATATCATTTCCAATGCTGTAGAGCCATATCTACCAACATTTGAACACAACATGGCGATAACGTTGGAAGCCGAAAAATACGGTATGGATTTCGTTTTGTCGATGATGAAATTTAAGGGTTTTGGTGGAGATACGGGCTACTGGGATGCTTGCTTGGAGTCATTTACTCTAATGTCTGCCCTGGCAAGCCGAACGGAAAAAATTGGTCTTTTCCCTAGTGTTACTCTTTTGAGCCAACACCCGGCCTATGTAGCCAGAATGATCTCCACCATAGACGATATCAGTGGAGGTAGGTGTGGTTTAAATATCGTGACAGGCTGGAATAAACCAGAGTATTCGCAGATGGGTCTCTGGCGAGGGGACGAATATTATGATGCCAGATATGACTATGCGACAGAATATCTATCTATTTTGAAAGCGCTATGGCGTGATGGGACCTGTACTCATAAGTCAGATTATTTTGAGCTTGATAATTGCAGTTGTTTACCCACGCCTGAGGGAGAAATCCCAATAGTGAGTGCGGGTCAGTCTCCAAAGGGGGTGGAATTTGTCGCTCGTAGCGCAGATAGAAATTTTGTGATGGCGCACCCGGGAAAATTAAAAGCGATTAGTGATGGTGTGAAGGAGAAGGGTTTAGCGCAAGGCAGGAATGTAGGTACCTATGCATTATTTGGACTTATCACCGCTGAAACCGATCAAATGGCTCTTGAGATAGGCAACGAAATTATTCATAAGGCGGATAAGGCAGCCATTTCAAACATAATTTCGAGCGCACAATTGGATTTAAATAAAGGAGGCACTTCGGATCATCTTCAAGCTGCGCTAGAACAAAGCCTCGAAGTAGGGAATATGGCTTTTATGGGTTTTCCTGTTATCCATGGATCTTTTGACACGGTCGCGAGAAAGATAGATGAGATTGCCGAATCTACCGGTATCGATGGGATGTTGTTTAGCTGGGCGGACTTCGTTACTGGAGTTAGAGACTTCGGTCAGTACGTGATGCCGCAACTTAAATGCCTTCAATAAGGAAAAGGTGCTCACCGCGAGCACCCTTATACGTACTCCAAAAAACCGGTTTATTCGAGGCCTAGTGATCCGGGATTGACGCTACCGTTGGGATCCAGCATGGATTTTATGCCCTTGAGCACATTGCGCATCGGCTCATTCGTTATCATGCCCTGGTAGTCATAATACTTGCCGATTTGAAGATGGCATGCTCCGAGGTCATCAAATAATGTCGCTAACTTTTCCCTGAGTTCTAGTACTACTTGCCTAGTTTCTAAATCAGCCGGGATGTTTTTCCATTTAGCCGCGAATTCCGATTCGATTAGATCTAGGCGAAAGTCTCCAAGCTCATCATGCCAGTAAAAGCTCGGCTCGATGACAAATTCAGCGCCAGAAAAACAGGTGAGGTAGGAAGTTCTAATATTGTGTTTTTCCATCAGGTCTTTATTTTCTGCAAAGAATCTTTCGGTTGCAGCGCCTGCTTCCACTGCGCGTGAAAGAGGAAAGAAGCCATGGACTGGTAACCAAATCTCGCCCTCAGAGCCAAGTAACACTGTCCTAACACCACCGAAAGGTTCGGCGCGGAAGACAGTGGGAATGGAATTAATCATCTCAGTTCCCGCATGTTTCAAGCAGATTTCGGCTGCGATTTCTTGATGCTCATTGGTTACTACGTCGTTGTGACCATCGAAAGTCATGTGAAGAGAGTACGGTACGCCCTTAAGAATTTTCTTACCCGCTACTGCTAACTTGGCAGCCTTACCCAGACCTCTCAGTCCTCCTTTCCTCGCGACTTTTCCAACTATGGATATACCTTCTTCAAACGTAATGCCTTGTTTCTCGAAGCCGTCGTTATAGTATGGATCGAAGCCATAACACTCTGAACAGATACTAAGCCGGGCTATTTCTACTTGAGCTTTAAGACATTGCGCTAAAGTATCAAACTTAAACGACATATATGCGGTCGATTTTGGTGCTTGAAGCAGTCTTAAAGTTGCTACTGCTTTGACACCAAAGGCGCCAGTATCGGCAGTAAAAATTCCGGTAATATCTGGTCCAAAATGTCTGTAAAAAGAGTTGCTGTTTTTATGTGCACCTGAACCTGTCTGTAAGATATCTCCATTAGCTAATACCACTTGGAGGCCAAGTGCACTCTCTGCAACGGTATGGTGGATACCGCTTCCCATAAACAAGCTATTTTGCGACAGAGCTCCGCCTATGGTTGCGTATTTTCCAGACAGCGGACCGAAATAAGGTGTCCGTAGTCCTTTATCTGAGAGAGCTTCAAATAGTTCTTTCCAAGTACATCCGCATTCCACGGTAACATACATATCTTCCTCATTAATCTCGAGGATTTTGTTCATGCGACGCATATCTATGAGTATTGTCTTTTTCTTTGATGGAGTGTAACCACTGGTATACGACATACCACCACCCCTGGCGACGAGGTTGTGGCCTGACTTGTATGCGAGACTGACTACCTCGGCAAGTTCTTTTGTCTCACCGGGTTGCACGACAAAATCGGCTATTTCTCTCTCCCGAAAACTTAAATCAGTAGAAAAATAAGCTCTGTCTTTCTCATCTGTCAGGCAATAGTCTCTCCCCACTGCAGACACGATCTCATTCTCGAGTCGCGCTACTTCATCGATCAGTTGATTCATGTGCGTCTCCCATATTGCGAGTTACTATTAAGCATCACTTGAAATTTACGTTCATTAGATGCAATTTTAGTTGCATCCATTTTTCTTCCAAAGAATGTCATGATAGCCCTTTTGCTTGGTCAGCTGTTGGAAATGGATAGTTGGGGCTCGGGGGGCAGAAGCATATGTGTCTGAACGGTTCGTCACCAAGCACCTTAACCCGTTTTTTTGTGCCGATAGGGTAGTTGTAGATCGTTCCCGGTACGATTGTAACCTCTTTCATTTCACCAAATAGTGGCGGTGACCACACCTTAAGCTCCATGCTACCCGATAGGCAGTATTGAATCTCATCATGCACGAACGTCCACTCGAACTCGTCGCCTGGAAAAAAATCCTCAATTATGACCTGACAGTTTGGTTGATTGATTGCGGTATAGCCGCGAATCTTTACCCCATCGTTAAATGGGAGGTCGAATGGTTGGGCCATTTCAATTGCTTCGTGCATCTCTTAAATTGATTTTACAGTTGTTCCGATTTTCTTTCCTTCGATAATCTTTTGAAGATTACCCCCCTCATTCATGTTAAAGACAACTATAG
>MDSV01021269.1_pt1 | contig 10809 bp, 10 predicted proteins | sample 810851 | NCBI WGS metagenome assembly MDSV01 (sample SAMN05326640, study PRJNA326480) | marine metagenome | isolation source: seawater | place: Atlantic Ocean: North East | collected 2012 | reverse complement strand
TGTCTTATTATACAACAAATGAACAGAATGGAGTTATTTATGCGATTGATACAGATGAAGAGGTAGGTGATCGTATTGGTAAATTAGTGGCAGGAACTGCAGTTTTTGATAAATAAGAATAAACATAGTTTTATATAATTATAATGAATTGATTATAATTATTTAAGTACGTGAAATGATGAAAAAGATTAATACCTATATTCTATTGCAATAAAGATATATAGCTCATTTAATTTTATTTTTTTTCGTTCGTTTTACAATTCTTTTCCCACCTGAGATATTTTTTTTTGTATTATTATTAGATTTAACAGGTTTTTTTTTAATAGATTTTGGCGGTTTTGGCGATTTTGGCGCCCGATTTATTGTTCCGTCTATAATATGTTTAAAAAAATGTTTATAAAAAGCTGATACTCGTATAATATATTTATTATTGTATAGCAGTGGATCCTTGTCAGAAACATTCTCAAGTTGCAATCTATTATATTCTATCTCATATGTAGATATAATTGTATCTAATTCCCTAATTAAGTTAAACCATTTCTTATTATAATTATTTATGTCTTTTTTCAGTACAGGAGCCTGCAAATTATCATTGTTATCAATTATTTTCATCCATAATCGTAATACCTCTGCGAATAAGTCAACTAAATTCACTTGTATATCGTTAGGTAACAATTTATTATTTGCAATATTTGCAACTAGTTTATCTTTATCTGGCTGGAAATCAACTCCTGGTAATCTATTTAATGACTCATTATACATCTTATACAAGTTTTGTTGTTCCGATATAAAATAATTTAATGCATTCTTACGCGGATCATTTTCAAGGTTGTTTTTTCTTTTTGTGTCAAATTTATAGTCAGACCCTGTATTTACATTTTCTACTGTAAATTCTTTTAGTCTCTCGCTTGATTGTATTTTTGACGTGATAAGTGCAATATCTTGTTTGGACAGTCCATTTGAATTGGATTTTGATTTATTACTATTAGTAGCTCTATTATTTAATGGATTACTACTAGAAGATTGTGTAACCACTGGTTCGTCCAGAAGATACTTTTGCCGAAATCCCCTTTCAAACATATCACCTAATGTATTGTTATAATAATCGCATTTTTGACTATTAATATTAGATTCATTAATCTTATCGTCATGTAACTTAACAGATATATATATTTCCTTTCTTAAGTTTGATCCTTGTAAATCTATATCGCAAATACATCCTTTTATCATCTTTTCATAAAAAGGGACTTCCGGAATATATTCTGAAAATATATAACGATCAGATAAATATCTAATGAACCTATAAAATAACTCCTTTCTATTATCCGTATTTTCTATCTCTTTATTAAAAATATCATCCAATTTGTGAAATTCTTTTTTTACCGTATCCTTTCTCTCGTTCTCTGTATTAGCCGCTGCATTAATTAATTCTTGAAAATAATAATTATTAACATTATAATTCGGGTATTTCAATTTTGTCAATGTATTTAATCTATAATTGGTTACAAGATTTTCATTTTTAGCAGGCTTTGTCTCATTTTTAGCAGGCTTTGTCTGTTTTCGTGGTCTGGTTCGTAGTATGGTATTTTCGTATAATTGATTATTTTCTTTTTCATACCTGTTTAAGAAGTTTCTGGTTTCTCTAATTGCATTATTATATAAAGGGTGATTTACTACATCGTTATACAATATAACTTTATCTATTAACCTATCCTTTCCGTCTACATTCATGGCAATATATTGTTTTGGTTTAAAGTTAAATATATTCAGAGGTTTATTTGAAAATTGTCCTTTTATATATTGATACGATGTATGTAGATTATTAACAACATCAACTGATGTAGGAAATAATACTTCTAACATGGTTATAATATTTTCATTCATAATCTCGTTTTTATAAAGTGTGCTATTGTAATTAAAAGTGTTATCATCATCAACTACTGAAGAAGCGTTAGCTGGTTCTCCATATTCACGTATATATTTGATAAATTCGTTTTCATTGAAAAATATATTTATAAGTTGTTTATAATTAAGAATACTTTTTAATTTATTTAAAGGATACTTGTAATCATGTGTGAAAAATGGGTTATCACTATAGTTTAACGTAATAACGCTTTCATCGTCCTCTTGACTTGGTATTTTCAACATGGATCTTTTAAAATCAACTAAATCCTTGACATTGGTTTTTATTTTGATATATAATTCATATATGGTAAAATTAACAGACATAATTTGTGTTAGTTATATTATATAGATAATTTTTTCTATATAATATTATTTAAAAGAATAACTATCAACATTAGCACTTTTATTTTGTTTTTTAGCTTTTTCTAAAACTTTCTCGGCCTTTTTTATATCTTCTTCGCTGACATCTTTGTTGTTCCCATCGTTTTCTAATAATTCATGGTGATATGTCTTAAATTCCTCTGGTAATATACAAAACATACTGTCATCATCTAATAAATAATCCACAATTATTACAAAAATAAATACAATAGATAAAGCAATATACACATCACGTGTCCCCATCCACGCAATAGTAAAAACCAATAAGTATTTACTAAATGTATATTTCAAATACGATTCCATACTTTTACTTAATTTTATAGTTACAAACCGAGAAGCTATATTTAAAGTAATGATCATCAATCCAGCAAATATTTTACTGTCATTTATTCTTCTTATGTTTTCATTTAAAAATGAAAATACTTCTGACATTTGCCCTTTCATATACAGTATCATTACATTTTTTCATCCTTGGAAAATTTAGGAATCATCTCTTTTTCCTTTAATAATTTATTTTCAACAATGGAATATTTGCATGAATCTGCACAAGGATTACATTTATCTTCTGCATACTCTATTTCTGGGAAAATATGATCAACGATCTCATCCTTAACATTCATATTCTTATATTTCAATTGCCCTTCAATACAGTTATCCTTTTTGAATGTTTGTTTAAAATCCAAAAGAGACTTATCTACTAAATTGTCATACACATACACATTATCTATATCAGACATTCCTTCTGTTACTTTATTCTTTTTAGGCATTCTGTTTTCCATACCTTCTATTTTAGTGTCTTCTTCTTTTACAAACATATTTTTCATAATTTCATCCATATTTAGCACATTTTCTACTATTTCGCTTTGATAGTACAATATCATCAAGGAACATACCAGTAAACCCAATGTTTTGTCTAAAATGGTATAATATATAATTATCAACAATGCACACAATTTACCTAAAACAGTGTTTGAAAAATCTATAAAATCTTTACTATAAGATAAAAGCAAAAACAAAATTATGATTGGAATAAATTGCGATAAAATTTTATTCATTTATGTAATATCATATTATTTTTTTATCAATATTTTTGATTATTAATATAAAAATAAAATATCTCTATTTTTTAAATAAGAATAATTTATGTCATTAATTACCACCGCATCTATTTGGACAAATGAAGAAAAACCAAAGAAAAGAGTACCCACCATGAGAAAAACTATTAAAAAAAAGAAAACAGAAGAAGAAGAAGATATTGATGAAAACAGAACACACTCTTTTTCCCTTGCCAACGAAGAAAGCGAAATGGAAGAAATGAAAAATATTAACGAAGAAAGAAATTCCAGAGTGAACGATCTTTTAAATCAAATGTCTACAGCAACTAAGGATGATATCGGTGGCCTTGTTGATTTTGTACCTCTTCAACCCCCTAAAATACAAACCAAACGAGATATGCAGAGTGTTGAATATTCAAAGGACTACAATCCCAGTGTTTCCACATATTCTGAAGCTTCCAATAAATATAAAACACAAAGTACTGATTATAATGCCGACGATTCCAATTTAGGGAAACTCAGCAATTATAAAGAAATTTATCATCCTCCTGTTAAAAAACCATATTACACTTACATGGGAATTGGAGAAAACGATAACTCGGACAAAAACTCTAAAATGATGGAAAGAATCAACTATATGGTACATCTTCTTGAAGCCCAACAACATGAAAAAACCGATAATGTAACTGAAGAATTTATACTCTACACCTTCCTTGGAGTATTCATTATCTTTATTGTTGACTCCTTCTCCAAATCCGGTAAATATGTTCGTTAAACACAATATTTTATTAATTCAATAAAATATTTTCTTACATTATATGACAACAACCATTTCTAAAAAAAATAAACATACAAAACCTGCATCTAAAAAACGTACTGGTAAACGCATCGGTATACGTAATACAAAGAGACGTTCTAAAAATTCTAAAAAATCTAAAACATCCAAAAAAAACAAACCAAAAAATCGCTTATATAAAGGAGGAAATAAAGATTTAGTCAATATCATTAAACGTGCTGTAGATAAATATAATAGGAAAGTTTTGTTGGATGAAGACAAATTGAATAAAGACAAATCAGATCAGTCTAGTATTGATGATGTGAATGTAAGTGATATAGAATACGTTGAACGTGATAGTATTAACGATACGTTTATAGATTTAAACAGAATTTATAGTGAGTCAACACATATTGGTGAATATATAAAACTTATAAAAGAAGGTGATACATCAACCGCAAGTATAATGCGAACAGTTGATTACGATGTTGCTGACGATATAGATTATTTTAATAGATTACTAACTAACATAAAACGACATCTACCAAAATTTGATACTGGTGTAGAACAATCCCTAGCACCCGGTAGTCACTTTATAGGAGCTGTTAATGAATATCAAAACCATATAGAGGCTAACAAGATTGGTTATATTGAAAACAAAAATAAATGCACTTTAGAAAGATTTATAACATGCGAATTAGAAGAAGCAAAAGCAGTAGAACGCACTAATGCCTGTAATTGTGTTACTTCATAAGACGAACAGTTATAACAAAACAAATACTCGTTTTTTGTCTAATGGGCTTTTGGGGTGTATAAAGTTATGTAAATAATAAGCGGTTTTGTTTGTAAAAACCGGCAAATAATTATTTTTCCAGAATTCATACAATATACAATTATGTCCAATATCTTCAAATAAAAGCATCATAAAAGATGAGTCTTTTTTTAATATTTTTTTTAAACTGTTTAAGAAGCCATTATAAAACAATGTTGGTATTAAACAATTCATTATACTTCCAATAAAGTGTAATGTATTGCCTTCTATTTCTTCGTAGTACATTTTCGCGTCTTTAAAAAAATAAAACCCATATATATTTTGACGATTTCGTAAACAAAAAATCTTCAACAATCCACATGCAACCATTTGTTGAATATTTCCGATATCTGGAAAGATCAATACATCATATAATTTTGTTTTATAACAATAGTCCTTATTTGTGTATAAAAAATCAACCAATACATCAAAGTTCTCCTTTTCCAACTCAATAATGTAATAATGTGGAGGCAACGGCATAATGTTATGATTTCTTAGTTTAAAAGTATATGTATGATAACTCACAAACGGTACAACTCCTTCAAATAACGCAATCTCCTTTTTTATTAAACTAATATTCACATTTTTGTTTATATTTTGTTGATTATATAGATGTGTTTGTAAAAGTTCTCTATACACTTGTTTTTGTTCCTTCCCACGATGTACACATAAATAATCTATTAAATACAATCTATTTTCAATATAATTTGTGTCCGATGTAGATTCTGTATACCAAAAAGATAAGGGTCTTGAAAAAACAATTCCACTTGGTGTTTTTATTTCTTGTATTAGAGAACCTGTATCACATTTCAACTCTTTTTTAAAGAAAATAGACATAAATGAACGATTGGAAGATCCAGACATAAGACTGTCAATGTCGGACCTTTGTATTGTATGTAATATTTGATCAGTATTTAAATAATATGACTGCACCAAGTCAGTGGCAATATTTTTATTTTCTTCTTTACAATCTATGTATTCGTTTGTTTTAACTTTATCTACATTACAGTATTTGTTTTTTGAAAAACCATACTTATTAATAACAAAAGGTACACTACATAATCTCCGTAAAACATCATAATCGTGGAACATCGGTTGACAGCTCCAAAATGGATATTTTAGTTTAATATATGCAAAAAAGAATAGGAAAATAAAAATAATAAAAGTGAAAATATATTCAATCATAATATATTTTCTGATATATAATTGTAAATTATAACGGCCTTTCAAAATAATACAAATATTGATTCTCATCATTATTCATTTGTTTCATATCAGTTTTGGCATGAAAAATAAAACCACATTGCTTAGCACATTCACATATTGTTTCCATATCTTCTATATATAGATCAAATTCATTTTGTCTTATGTGTTTAGTTTCTAAATCCGTCATGGTCTCTGTAAAAGTTGTTCCTGCACTATTTTCATACATTGCAAAACAACCTGTATATTCAAAATCATTAAAAATAGCCTTTGTTTTTAGAGAAATATGGTTGTATTCTGGATGGGTTCTCCAAGACCTTGCTAAATGATGTGGAATAATATTAGAAAATTTATTCTTATCAACAAGATGAACCACAAGATACCCTCCGGGTTTCATCCAAAAATAGCAATTTCTAAAAAACAGTCTCTTGTCTTCAAAATGATAGATGGTAAAATAAGTACATAAGATATGAGTGAAAGAATTTTTTTCAAATACCATAGGTTTTAAAACATCATCATTGAGAACTTCAATATTTTCGTTATAATTTATTGCATATTCACACATTTTTTGTGATTTATCTATTCCAAACACGTTATAGCCTTCTTCTTGTAATAGAGAAACTGCATGACCAGTGCCACTTCCTACATCTAATATAGTACTGTTTTTATTGCACGGATTGGTTGTTTGTATTATATGTTTTAATTCATTATCTTGTCTTTGAAAGACATCATGTAAGGTTTCGTATAATTGAAGATAAAAGGTATCGTATGCATCTTCATTGTTTTTTATTATAAAGGGTTCTTTTTGTGTGAAGCCTTCATATGTATTGTATGGTGTGATATAAAATATTTTGTAAATTAAAAAGACACTCATAATAATAGCCAAAATAAGTAACCATTTAAAATATATTAAATTCGGATTTTTAGTAGTTAATATTGTTAATAACATGTGGTATATATATTTTTTATATTATATATTCATCCACATTAATTATTTTCTCTTTTAATTCATTAAATCGTGATGGATCTGTCTTTTCCAGGTCTTTTTGATTAATGTTCTCCAAGTCCTCCAAAATAGTGTTGCTTGTATGAATATTCTTTTTAATTTCATTTATAATTTTCGGATTTTCCATAATCTCATTGAAAATGTCCCTTGTGTCTTTGTATTGTATTTTTTCCGGTTTTCTTATCAAATGAATAAGAAACACTTTTTCAAGACCTAAATTGTCTATAACTCTGTTTATTGTGATCTGGTTCTCAATAAGTAGTCGTTTTATGATGTAAGTTTTTAATTTTTTACTTATTTTATTTTCCTTTTCATAATATTCTACTGCTAAAGCTAAATAAATATTACTAAAAATATCAGCCATATCTCCAGATAACATTTGTTCTTTTTTAATAAGACCTCCCTTTAGTGCTACAAAATTAGTCAATGTTGCGAAGTTTATGATTTGGTTCTCTAAAGTGTTTTCAAAAGTAAAGAAGGATTGTATATGGAGATTTGTGACATTAACAAACATCTTGTTAAAGTTTGTTTTAAAATCGTCAATGTCATTGTTTAAAATAGATTCCAAAATGGAATAAATATATGGATGACTTTTATTAAGACCTTGTCCAAAAATAATTAAACTTCTTGTTAATGTATTTGAACCTTCTACTGTAATACCGATAGGTGCAGCTTTATAAAATTTTTCCATGAAATTATTATACCCAACACATATTGCCGATCCTGCATGAATATCCATTCCTTCATTCAAAACAATTCTTCCTCTTTCCGTAGTTTGTTGTTTCATAATTGCACTTATTACTGCGGGTGTATATCCACTGTCTAATATATCATTTGTTAAACTGACAGAAGACTGAATAATCCAAGTATGAAAAAGCATATTTACAAATTTCTCTTGAATCGCCTCCATTTCTGATAAATACAGTTTAAATTGTTGTCTGACATTTATGTAATGATAAACACCAAAAGTAGCAACTTTACTGCTTGCGTTTGCAGTTGCAGGCAGTGAAATTCCACGACCAGCAGCTAAACATTCCATTAACATTTTCCATCCTTCCCCTGCATTTTTTTCCCCTCCAATAATATTTTCAACAGGAATAATTAATTTCCCCTTTAACGTACCATTTGGAAACCCTGCATTTAACGGATTATGATAACTGAGTTGTTTTAAATTAGAATCTGTATTTTCTATTAATGCAACTGTTATTCCAGGTTTTCCTTGATCTAAAAGTTCAAACGAGTCCTCCAGATAAAATGCAACACCAATAAGATTGGCTACTGGGGCAAGAGTAATATACCTTTTATTGATTGTTAAATCAATTTCTTTTTTTCCATTTTGAAAAATAACATTACCTTTATCAATCTGTCCAGTTGCGTCAGAACCATTATAAGGTCCAGTTAGTCCAAAACATGGAATATATTCACCATTTGCTAATTTGGGCAAATAGTTATCTTTTTGTGAATTTGTACCATATTTTGTAATAAGTTCTCCTGGACCAAGAGAATTTGGTACCATTGTAACAACGCCTAATGCTGGATCAACACTCGCTATTTTAGTAAGAATATTGGAAAGTTCATTGTTGCTTAATTTATATCCACCATATTCTTTTCCAATGAGAAAACTAAAAAATTTATGTTTTGCTAAATAATTTACCCAATAGTTATTGTTCGTATTTGGATAAATAACAGAATGATCAAACGTTGTAATCAGTTTTTGAACGTCACTTTCGGGGAATTTATTAAAAATGGTTGGTTTTTCAGGTAGTCTTACCTTTCCTTTCATTATTTGTCTATCCAGATGTGTATTACCACTTCTTAAAGCAATTAGTTCCGTTTCTGAAATTTTGGGAATTAATGATTTCACCTTCTTAAAAAGCAATTTATACATCTCTATTATAAAGGTGTATAAATATTATTAATATTTTACAAATTTCTTAATTGTGTACGTGTATGATTAAACAACTTATCCTTTCCTAATTTTGATTCTATAGCATTTATTTGTGTGGTTGAATCTATAGATGGTTTTTTAAAAAGCAGCGGATGCGGTTGAACAGATGGCGTTGAAATAACATGGGTTTTATATAAATCACTGTTACTTGATGGAATATAAACTCCTTGTGAAGCACCATGTTGCTTTGCAAATTTCTGATTACGTAATTCATTTTCAAGATCAACTTTACTAAAATATCCTGAAACAGGAGCTCTGTCACTACCTGGATTAAAATTAGACAATGTGTATTCCGGAAACTCGTTTGCTTTTATTTCAGAAACAGGATGATGGTCCAATACCGAAAATCTACTTTGTTTGGTTTGAATTGCTCTTGTATTAATGTTGGGTTTTAAAGCACTATCTGGGAATTGTCTATCTATCATTCTTGTATTTAATTCATCCACCCGTTCATTTTGTCCTACTAAAGCTCCTTCTTGAACGCCTAATATTTTTTGATTTGCATTTATTTCCATAAAATATATAGTATCCATATATAATTTTTTATTTTTTCTATTTTATTGTTTCATAAATCTATCGTTGTAATTCACAAATCGTTTCTCTATATCTGAAAACCCCACTAATTGTCCTGCAAAAACATCTTTATAATAATAAAATTTATATGTCGTTTGTAATCTTTTCCAAATCTGATCATTCATGTATTGGTCAGGATGTCCCCCATTTTTCATTTGATCAAGACCTTCTTGCAATGTATCAACCAGTATATCTATCATATGTTTCTTAAATAAATAAGCCGTCGCAGTTTGATTGTTTTTTATTCTAATGTATCCATTCGGTAAATCTTCATTTGGCATATTATCTCCTCTGGGTGTTAATGTGAATACATCCCAATCTGCACTTAAATCTATCGTATTTACCATACCATTAAAGTTTTCCTCATTAATTATAATCAAGTCGTCTTCGCAAATCATAAACACGTCTCCATCCAGTTCTTTACACTTTTTAATTGCTTCAATATGAGAATTACAACATCCCAGATATCCATTCGGGTTTTCAATTCCAGAAAAACGCTCAACACCCTTAAAAAACAAATGTTTACTTTTAATATTTTCAAAATGATGTTTTCTATCCGGCCGTTTATCAAGATTTATGTAAAATCCCTTCACAATATTATTCATAATATTTTGAATAATAAACATTTTTTATATTGTTTCCTAAATTCAATATAAAATTATATGCAGTAATACATTATAAATGAATACTGATTTCGTTTTATTAATACTTAATTGTTACAAATACCGTGAGAAGGCAATACAGCAAAAAGATACTTGGTTGAAAAAACTTCCGCAAAACATTCTGTATTTCCACGTTATCGGGGATATGGAAAAATGCAAAGAAACAGAGCAAGATTTCCTTTTTGATCATACACAAAATATATTATACGTAAATACCAAAGACGATTACAATTCGTTACCATCAAAAGTTATATATGCATTTAATGCTGTAAATACATCTATTACGTACAAATACATTATGAAAACAGACGATGACCAAGTGCTAATCCAAGACGACTTCTTCAAACATTTTCCAAGATATCTATTAAAAAATCCACACCATAATTATGGCGGTTTTGTTGTTAAAGTGGACGATCATATAAGCAGTTATTACACAGTTCATGATTGTTTACCAAGAGACCTTTTATTAAAGAAATGTATGTATTGTAAT
>MDSV01238071.1_pt1 | contig 10810 bp, 7 predicted proteins | sample 810851 | NCBI WGS metagenome assembly MDSV01 (sample SAMN05326640, study PRJNA326480) | marine metagenome | isolation source: seawater | place: Atlantic Ocean: North East | collected 2012 | reverse complement strand
GAGGTGGTTATGGAGAGTTAATTTTACCTGAAAATGAGCCTGGTTCATCAATAATGCCTGGAAAAATAAATCCTACACAATGCGAGGCTGTCACAATGGTTTGTGTAAAAGTAATAGGAAATCACAATGGAATTACAATGGCAGGCTCCAACGGTCATTTTGAGTTAAATGTTTTTAAGCCTTTGATAATTCATAATATATTACAATCAATTCATATTATGGCTGATAGCACAAAAAATTTCGCTTTGTATTGCATCAAAGATCTTAAAGCCGACAAAAAAAAAATTAAACAATATTTAGAAAATTCTTTAATGTTGGTGACGGCTTTGTCTCCAATTATAGGATATGATAAAGCGGCAAAAGTGGCTAAAGCGGCTCATAAAAATAATACAACTCTAAGACATGAAGTTTTAAAATTAAATATTATCAGTGAAAAAGAGTATGATAAAATAATGAATCCTATTTTAATGACTAGGCCAAAGTAAGATTAACAAATTTCAAGTTTCAATCTTAAAATTCTTTAATTCAATAAGATGTTAAATAATTTTATTAACATTTTTTTATTATTCTAATTAGTGTATAAAATTAATTTATAAATTTATGAGTATAATTAACAAATTACTTGACGATCTTAATAAAGAGCAAAAAGAAGCTGTTCTAAACACAGAGGGACCAAATTTAATTGTAGCAGGAGCTGGCTCAGGAAAAACTAGAGTGCTAACTACTAAGCTTGCTTATATAATTAGTGAGAAAAAAGCATGGCCTAATCAAATTCTTTGTGTGACATTTACAAATAAAGCCGCAAAGGAAATGCAAAATAGAGTATTAAATTTTATTAAAGGTCAATCAAGTGCTGTTCCTTGGCTTGGTACATTTCATTCAATAAGTGTAAAATTTCTTCGTAGACATGCAGAAGCATTAGGATTTAGAAGTAACTTTACTATTTTAGATACTGATGATCAAAAAAAATTAATAAGGAAAATTTGTGATGCAGAAAATATTGATGCAAAAAAATACTCTCCACAATTGATTTTGTCTGTTATAGATAAGTGGAAAAATAAGGGATTATTACCAGAAGATATTCAAAATTTAAAATTTAATTTATTGGAAAAAAAAATAATTAATATTTACAAAATTTATCAAAAAAAAACAAAAGATCTCAACGCTTTGGATTTTGGAGATTTAATTCTTTATAGTGTGAAACTTTTTGAAGATCATGAAGATATAAGAAAGTTGTATCATAATTTATTTAAATATATTTTAGTAGATGAATTTCAAGATACGAATTTCATACAAAATAAATGGCTTAATTTACTTGTTAATCAAAACAAGAATATTTGCTGTGTTGGGGATGATGATCAGTCAATTTATAGCTGGAGAGGAGCTGAAATAAAAAATTTTTTAACATTTGATAAAATTTATCCAGAATGTAAAGTTTTTAAATTAGAACAAAACTATCGATCTACCAAAAATATACTGAATACTGCTTCGGGTCTAATAGCAAATAATAATAACAGAGTAGGAAAGAAAATATGGTCATCAAGTGACGAAGGAGAGCGAGTAAGATTAAATTGTTATAATACTGGAAAAGATGAGGCTCAAGGTATTAGTGATATTATTGAGAACAAATTAAAAAAAAATTATTCATTAAATAATGTCTGTATATTAGTCAGAGCCATTTATCAAACCAGAGAGTTTGAGGAAAGATTTTTAAAAGTAAATTTAGGTTACAGGGTTTTAGGTGGTATTAAATTTTATGAAAGGGCTGAAGTAAAAGATGCAATTTCTTACCTTAGAATTGTGAACCAGAAAAATGATGATTTAGCTTTTGAAAGAGCGGTAGGCGCACCTAAAAGAGGCATTGGTGAAGCGACTTTAAATCAGATATATGATTTTTCTAGTAAAAATAATCTATGTTTAGAAGACTCAACTAATAAGCTTCTAGAACAAAATCAATTTAAACCAAAGATTAAAAATGCATTAAACACTTTTATTAGAATGATTAATAAATGGAGATTAGATGTAAAAAAAATGAAACATTATGATTTGCTTAAAATCATTTTAGATGAGTCTGGCTATTCTTCTATTTTAAAAAATAAAAAAGATTTAGAAAATGAAAATAGACTTGAAAATTTAAAAGAGCTTTTAAGAGCTATGCAAGATTATGACAATATTCAAAGTTTTTTGGAGCATGTAGCATTAGCGACATCTATTGATCAAGAATGGCAAGGGGAAAAAATTAATTTAATGACCATGCACGCTGCAAAGGGTTTAGAGTTTGATGTTGTATTTTTACCTGGATGGGAGGAGGGTCTTTTTCCTCATCAAAAATCATTAGAAGAAAAAGGTGATTTTGCTTTGGAGGAGGAAAGAAGACTGGCTTACGTCGGGATTACAAGAGCAAAGAAAGAGGCTTTCTTATCGTTCGCCATGAGAAGAGCTTATCATGGAGATTGGATGGACTCCTTACCTTCGCGTTTCATAGATGAATTACCAAAAAATTATATTGAAAAAAATGAATTTTTTGAAGGTATCATAAAAGATGACTTCGAATTTAATCAAGATACTGCAATTGACTTTGAAAACGAATATCGAAGTCCAGGATGGGAAAGACTCCAAAAAAATAAAATTTTAAAATGGAAAAAATAAAAAGACTTCGAAAAGAAATAAAAAGATATGGTTTAGACGGATATATTATTCCTAAAAATGATGAATTTTTTGGTGAGTACGTTCCTGATTTTAAAGATAGACTAAAGTTTATCTCAAATTTTTCTGGTTCATATGGATTTGCTTTGGTAACAAAAGATCAAAATTTCCTTTTTGTTGACGGAAGGTATACACTTCAAGCTAAAATACAAAGTGGAAGCTATTTTAAAATAATAGTAATTCCTAAAAGATTACCTAAACATATATTAAACAATAAAAAAATCAAAATTGGATTTGATCCGAAATTACATACTGAAAAAAATATCAATTATTTCTTTAAAAACAATAGCTCGAAACTAATACCTATTAAAGAAAATCTAGTGGATAAACTAGATAATAAATATGCGAAAAGCAGAGTAAAAAAATTCTACAGAATTAAGGATGAAGACGCAGGTCAAGTTTCTAGTAAAAAAATTTCACAACTTTTAAAAATTTTAGCTAAAAAAACTATTGAAATTCAATTTATATCCTCTTCAGAGAACGTTGCATGGTTGCTGAATTTGAGAGGGAATGACAGTAATTTCGCACCTATACCTAATTGTTATTTGATAATAGATAAAAATAAAAACATTTACCTTTTTTGTGATCTAAAAAAAATAAACAAAAATTTAAAGAAAAGTTTAAAGTTTTTACAAATCGTAAATATAAAATTTTTAGGTGCTTTTCTAGAGAATATTCATAATAAAAAAGTTTTGATTGATGAAACAACTTGTTCATTTTTTTATCAGAATATTTTATCAAATCAAAATACAGTAATTAAAGAAGTAGATCCTATATACCATCTTAAATCGATAAAAAATAAAACTGAAATAAGAAATACAATCAAATCACATATTTTTGACGGAGTTGCACTTACGAAGTTTTTATTTTGGTTAAAAAAAAATTTCAATGAAAGAAAGGTGACAGAAATTTCAGCACAAGAAAAACTTTTATATTTTAGAAAAAAATGTAAATTTTTTAAATTTCTAAGTTTTCCTACTATTTCTGGATCAGGACCAAACGGTTCTATTATACATTACAAAGCATCTAAAAAATCTAATAGGGTTCTAAGAAGCGGAGATTTGTATCTTGTTGACTCTGGAGGACAATATAATTTTGGAACTACTGACGTAACTAGAACTATTTCACTAAATAATAATGAAAAAAAATTGAGGGAAATTTTTACTAGAGTTTTAAAAGGTCATATTGATGTAGTTAATTTTAAATTAAAAAAAAACACTACAGGATCTTTAATTGATAAAAAGGCCAGATCACATCTTAAAAAAGTAAATTTAGATTACCCACATGGAACAGGACATGGAGTAGGATATTTTTTAAATGTTCATGAAGGGCCTCAGGCTATATCAAAAGGAAATATGATTAAGATTAAAGAGGGCATGATTTTATCTAATGAACCTGGTTATTATGAAAAAAATAAATTTGGTATTAGAATTGAAAATTTAATTAGAGTAAAAAGAAGCCGTAATAATTTAAAATTTGAAAATCTTACTTTAGTGCCTATCGACAAGTCATTAATAGAAAAAAAACTCTTAAATAATCAAGAAGTAAAATGGCTAAATGACTATCATCAAAATGTTTTTGTAAATTTAAAAAAATTTATGAGCAAAAAAGAGGTTTTTGATTTAAAGGAAAGCTGTTCAAATATTTAATATTTTATACCATTCAATTTCAGATATAATTTTAATATTCATCTCTTTTGCCTTATCGATTTTCTTTTTTGTCGGCTTAGAGTCTCCCACGACCAAATAATCAAGTTTTTTTGATATTGAACCAAGAACTTTGCCACCATTATTTTCGGTTATAGATTTAGCCTCAGATCTACTTATTTTATCAAATCCTCCAGTGAACATTACTGTTTTATTTGAAAGTTTACCTTTTTTAATAATTTGTTTGAAATTTTTAATAATTAATTTTTTTATCAAATTTTTGGTTACATCTACGTTTTTTTTGTTACTGCAAAAACTTTCAATTGATTTGATTTGTGTTTGTCCTATTCCATCTAGTTCTGATAAACTATTAAGAATTTCTGTTCTTTTTTTTGAATCAAATAATTGAGACAGTTTTTCAATAGACATAAAAAATCCTGCCAAAATTTTGGCATTTTCTTGACCTATGTGTCTAATCCCAATAGAAAAAATAAACTTTTCTAAAGATATATTTTTTGCTTTTTCAATAGCACTTTTAAGATTGTTAATTGATTGTTTGCCCCAGCCATCTAATGATAAAATTTTTTTATAATCTAAATTAAAAATATCAGAGGGATATTTTATAATTTTTAATTCCCAAAATTTATCAATTACTTTTTTGCCAAGACCGTCGATATTTAATGCTTCTTTAGAAACAATATGTTTAAGTTTTTCTTTAGCAATAAAACTACAATTAAAACCTTTGGTACATCTTCTAACAGCATCTTGCTTTGAAGTTGATAAATTTAGTTCTTTAAATGTTTTAGCTCCACATAGACATTTATCAGGAAATATAAATTTTTTAGATTTGGAACTTCTTTTTGAAGTGTCAACTGAAACCACTTGTGGTATAACATCTCCAGCTCTTTGAATTGTAATATAATCACCAATTCTTATATCCTTTCGATTAATTTCGTCTTCGTTGTGCAGTGTTGCATTAGAAACTACTACTCCTCCAACATTAACAGACTCTACTTTAGCGACTGGAGTAATAGCTCCAGTTCTGCCGACTTGAATAGATATTTCCTTAATTCTTGTTGTGGCTTTCTCTGAAGAAAATTTATAAGCTATTGCCCATCTAGGAGAGCTTGAAGTACTTCCTAGTCTTGATTGAAGATCTATATCATTAACTTTATAGACGACCCCATCAATATCATAATTCAATGTAGACCTTATTGTTTCTAAATTTCTATGATGTTTTTCCAAATCTTCAATCCCCTTAACAAGTTTATTATTTGGATCAATTTGAAAACCCCATTGTTTAATTTTATTTAAAAATTCAGATTGAGTTTTAAATATCATTGGCTCAATAACACCGAACCCGTGAGCAAAGTACCTTAATGGAATTTTTGCTGTCTCTTGTGAGTTCTTCTGTCTTAATGATCCACCAGCTGCATTTCTTGGGTTAGCAAAATTATTACTAATTGCCTCAAAATCTTTTTTGGTTATGTATATTTCGCATCTTACTTCAAAAATCTTTGGTACTGAGCTATCTTTAATTATAGATGGAATACTTTTGATAGTTTTTAGGTTAGCAAGTATGTCTTCACCAGTTTTACCATCTCCCCTTGAAACTCCTTTAATTAGTTTACCTTTTTCATAAGTAAGTGATGCAGAAATACCATCAATTTTTAATTCGGAGGAAAGTTCAAACTCTGTTGAGTTAAGATTTAAAAAATTTTTTATTTTAGAAAGAAAGTCATTCATTCCTTTCTTGTCAAACGCATTTCCTAATGACAACATAGGTTTCAAATGATCTATTTTTTTAAATTTATTTAGTAATGGTGCACCTACCTCTGTGCTAATAAGATTAAATTTTTTTCTAATTATTTCGTATTTATTTTCTAGGTTAACAATTTTTTTTTTTAATGCATCGTAATCAGCGTCTGAAATTTTTGGTGAGTCATGATTATAATATAAATCATTGTGTTTTCTCAACTCAATTACGTAACTTTTATATTTATTTAAAATTTCTTTTTCATTATTCATTTTAATTCAATATTTTCTTTATTGTTCTTTTTATCAAACCATCCTCTTCATCTTTAGTGCTTTCTGTTTTTAAAATTTTATAGTCTTTATTTAAAATTTTATATGATTGTTCATACCATTTACTTGAATTATAATTATAACCTAACAAACCTGCTGTTGCTTTTGCTTCTTGTTCTAATCCTACTGTATAATAAATTTCTACAAGTCTATGTAAAGCTTCTTCAACAAAAACAGTATCATCATAGATATTAATTATTTTTTTTAATCTATTAATTGCAGGTATCCATTTTTTTTTCTTTATATAATATTTTGAAATATAAAGTTCTTTTGCTGCTAATTGATTTCTAACCAAACCCAATTTAAATTTTAAATCCAAGGCGTATTCAGTATCAGGATATTTTTTTATATATTCTCTTATTAACTTGTCTGTTTGCAATAGAGGTTTGATATCTTTATCTTCATCTCTAATTTGCTCATAAGAAATCATAACAAGAATATATTCAGCGTAAGGGACTCTTGGATCAGCAGAATATTTTCTGATAAAACTCTGCATACTTTCCTTAGCCTCAGGATAAAAGTTAAGAGAGTACAAGCAAAATGCAGAAAGTAATGCGGCTTTAGAGGAGTATTCAATTGAAGGTGAGGCTAATTCTACTTCACTGAATTTTTTTGATGCAAAAAATAAATCACCACTATTCATTGCTTCAACTGCCTGCAAATATGATTGAATATATTCTTTGTCTTTAAAACTTATTTCTTGATTTGCCTTTTCTTTTGAACAAGAAATTAATAAAAAAAAAGAAATTAAAAAAACTTTAAGTATTCTTTCCATCAAAATGGTTTATACCAAATATATCAATAAGGGTAAATTTATTTTAATTAAGCGCTAACTGCGATTTTTTGGTTTTGAACTACAAAACCTTTTTTCTTATAGTCAGTATTCTCAAGTTCTAAAAGAGTATAATTATTTTTTTGCTCAAACATTTGTTTTAAAAAAGAGGTGCTTAATTGATGACCACCTTGTATGCTTTCAATATTTCCAATGATTCTAAATCCAGATAAAAAGAAATCTCCAACTAAATCTAAAATTTTATGATTTACAAATTCTTTATCGTTTCTCAATCCATCTTTATTTAATATTTTTGTATCTTCAACTACTATAGCATTTTCTAAAGAACCGCCTTTAGCTAAGCCATTCTTCTGAATTTTTGCAATATCTTCGAACAAACAAAAAGTTCTTGAACTAAAAATATCTTCTAAATCATCTTTTAAGAAGTTCACTTTATTTTGTTGTTTCCCTATAATTTTATTCTTATAGTCTAACTGAAAATTTACCTCTAACCCTAAGCTTGCAGGTTTAATAGAAATATATTTTTCTCCAGCTTTATTTTCTACATTTCTTAAAATTTTTAAGTATTTTCTTTTTTCTGTTAAAATTTCCAGTCCTGCATTATTGATACTTTCAACAAAATCTTTTGCTGATCCATCCATTATGGGTATCTCTGGTCCGTTGACTTCAACCAGTGCATTATCAACACCTGTCATGTAAAAAGCTGCCATTAAATGTTCAACGGTAGAGATTGAAATATCTGACTTATTTTTTAATGAAGTGCAAAGTTTTGCAGAAGAAACATTTTTATAATTTGCTTCTATTATATTATTTTTTTTAACATCAACTCTTTTAAATATGATGCCAGTATTTGATTCTGCTGGTAAGATTTTAATTTTAGATTTAACGCCTGAATGCAGACCTATGCCTTCTAATTGAGTAATTTTTGAAAGAGTTTTCTGATATTGTTCTTGCATCCAAGACTTATACAATTTTAAAGCTATTCTCTTAAAACAATAAATGTTTCAAAATAAAACAGTCTTTCTAACCAAAAATTGAGGAGAATATCCTTGAAATTATTGATTTTTTTGTCTGAATGATTGGTAAAGCCTCTTTTGACCAACCTTTAAAAATTAATTCCGCAGAAGACATGCAAGATTGAAAAAGTTCATCTTGGGTCTTATAGTTAAAATAAGGTTCACTGTCATTACTAAGACTTTCTAAAAAAATATTTTTTAAATTTATTTTTAAAAATTCATCGTCTATGTTTATAAAAATTTTTTTATTCTTTTTAAAGCTTAAAAGATTAATGTTTTTTAATATGAAAATATCAATTATTTCTTTTACTCTGGCACTTATAATTTCGCGAATATGATTTAATCCAATTTTTCTAAATTTATTTTTTAAAAAAAATTTTTCATCTAAATAATCATTATCATTAAATATGTTATCAAAGTTTGTCTCTTTTAATAATAGTTTTACGTTATCTCTCGATAATGAGCAAACTTTTGATACATCATTTATTATAACCTCGAAACCAAATTTAAATTGTTGAGAATATCGATAAGAATGATTTTCAAAATAACTAAGATTAGAAAAACTTTTTGCTATATCAATTTTTAAAAATGTATTTAAATTATCACTTTCATTAATCAAGCTCATACCTTGGGCGAAACTCCCTAAAATTATTCTACTTACATTTAAATTACATTTATTTAAAACTTGCTTGATATTTCTTAAGTCATTATCTTTAAGTAAAAAGAAAGTAAGTTGATGAGAATAAAAATTTCCAAACAATCCGATAGGTATATTATTCATATCGATATTGTCTAAATTAAATTTGGAATTAAAAATATGAATTATAGATTTGTTATTTTCGTTCTCAAATATTAATCTTTTAAGATTGTTAAGAATAAAGCTAATATCATCTTTTTGAATTTGAGAATTATTTAATTTTTTAAATCCTGAAACATTTATACAATCATAATTTGTTAAATTTGTAACTATATTCACATTTTTAAAAATAAAGTTAATTTTTTTTTCAATTTCATTCAGATTGTTTTGAATTAAACTTATAATACTATCAAGATTTGATATATATCCTTCTTTAATTTCTTCTATATTTGAAATTTTTTTATCTAAAATTTTAATTTCATTATTTTCTGTAAATTCAACTGCTAAAAAAATTAAATGCTTATCCTTAAATTCAATAAATAATTCTTTTTTCAAAATTAAGCTCATTTATTTTAAAATTAATTGATCTTTTATTCTATAGTCAAAAATCATAATTTTTTCCATATCATTGTTACTTGTAATGTTAAGAAAATTTTCTAAACTTAATTTATAATCATTAGAAGGTAATCTTATAATTTTTTCATCTTCAAAAATAATATCCCATCTTCCTATTTCGAAAAATAAATATTTTTCAATCTTTTTGACGGGAAAATTTACCTCTTCCATAATTTTATATAATTCTAAAAAACTTTTTTCATTCCCAAAAACAACTGGCAATTTTTGTTTCTTTAAAATGTCTTTAAAATTAACTAAATTTCCATCTTCGGTTAAATAAAATTTTTTTTTTTTATTTTGTATAATTGCAATTAATTTTTTTTCTTCAATTATTAATTTTATCGTGTTTGGGAAAATTTTTTTAATATTGACTCTTTTAATTAAATTATAATTTTTAAGGACAAAATCTAAATCTTCATTACCTACAAAAGTAAGGTTTTTTCCGACTAAGGATGATAAATCATTTTTAATTTTATTTTGATCCAAAAGATAATTTCCAGATATTATAATATTATTTACTTTAAAGATTTGAAAATTATTTTTATTATTTCCAAATGGGTTAAAAGTCGTTAAAGATAAAAATAAAATTAATAGAGCTATTAATTTTAGATTTCTCATTTATTAACGCTTGCATCGATAACTAAATGCTCAACTAATTTTTTAAAAGAAATTCCTTTAAATTTTGCTATTTCCGGAACTAAAGATAGGCTGGTCATACCAGGTTGAGTATTAATTTCTAATAAATAAAATTTCCCTTTATCAAATTTAAAATCACTTCTGGTTACACCTCTACAATTCATCGCTTTGTGTGTTTTTTTTGCAATTTTCAATACTTCTGAATATTTTTTTTTAGTTATTCTTGCTGGCATAATATGGTTAGTCTTTGCGGACTTAGAGTATTTGGCTTTATAATCATAAAATTTTCTCTTTGGCACCAACTCAATAGCACCAATTGCTTTGTTATTTAAAACTGCAACTTGGATTTCTTGTCCTCCGATAAATTGCTCAAAAATTAATTTTTTGTAACTTTTAAATAAATATTTTATTTTACTTTTAAGTTGTTTAAAATCCTTGCAAATATTTACCCCTATGCTTGAGCCTTCATCATTAGGTTTTATAACAATTGGAAATTTAATTTTTTCACTTTTGATTTTATCTTTGACTATTTTATGAGTATATCTGCCTTCGTCTAATGAAAAATATTTAGGTGTTAAAATTTTATTTTTTTTAAATATTTGTTTTGAAATTTCTTTATCCATAGCATTCATTGAGGAGATTACACCAGAATGAGTGTATGGTATTCTTAAATACT
>MDSV01042853.1_pt1 | contig 10810 bp, 11 predicted proteins | sample 810851 | NCBI WGS metagenome assembly MDSV01 (sample SAMN05326640, study PRJNA326480) | marine metagenome | isolation source: seawater | place: Atlantic Ocean: North East | collected 2012 | reverse complement strand
TAGGTTCAGTTATCTGGGCTTTTGACTTTGCGATGTCAGGACTATTCTTCCCACTTGTACTAGGTGTATGGTGGAAGAGAGCAAATGCACCAGGTGCTGTTGCAGGAATGCTACTAGGATTAGCTTCAGGTACTGCGTATCTAATTTGGGTACGTACAGGTGGAGCTGGGTTCTGGGGTATAACTCAACTTACATTCGGAATAGTTGGATCATTGGTTAGTTTAGTATCTATGATTGTTGTTAGTTTGATGACAGCAGAACCAGATGCAGCTACTCAAAAGATGGTTGACGAAGTACGAGTACCTTCAGGTAAAACGGTACTTGGAAAACAACACTAAATAATATCTAATTTTAAGGGGCGAAAATCTTCGCCCCTTTTAATTATTAAAAATCTTAAGTTTTTATGTCAGCAAATTTTCATCCTTTAGTTTATATAGTAGATTATATAATGGGTGTAATTATGTGGACATTAATTGGTAGAGTAGCAATGAATATCTTCCAAAGAGAGGACTCTACCTTTTTTTTTATGAGAATTTTTGTTAAATTAACAGATCCATTTATTAAATTATTCAAACCTTTAACACCTTCATTCATAATACAGCCAATAGTCCCACTATATGTAGCCTGGTTTTTTTATATGTTCAGATTTTATCTTATGCCTTATCTATTGGGATATTCTGTCATGGGAATGTTGTCTTTTCCTCTAGAAAGTGAGATTGCTAGAGAAATTTATCAAATTTTTGGTAAAAATTAATTCAAATTAAAAAATAAAATTGATACTACTAGTCTTGTAATCAATGAAAAAAATATTAATTTCTCCGTCGATTTTATCTGCTGACTTTAGTCAATTAGGCATTGAAATAAAGAGACTGGAGCAAAATGGTGCAGATATGATTCATGTTGATGTAATGGATGGACATTTTGTTCCAAACTTAACTATAGGTCCACCCGTAATAAAAGCTTTAAGAAATCATACAAGCTTACCTTTTGATGTTCACTTAATGATATCACCTGTACATAAATATATTAAAGACTTTGCTGAAGCAGGTGCAGATATAATAACTATACATCCTGAAGCAACTGATGATTTAGATAAATCAATTAAACTCATCAAACATTTTAAAAAAAAAGTTGGAATTTCTCTAAACCCGGATACCAAAATAGAAATTATTAAAGATTATTTAAGTGAGATAGATCTTGTTTTAGTAATGAGTGTTTATCCAGGTTTTGGAGGACAAAAATTTATACCAGAAATTTTAAAAAAGATTGAAAATTTAAAAAAAATAAAAGATGATAAAAATTTGAATTTTAATATCGAGGTAGATGGAGGAGTTAATTTTGACAATAGCAAATCCATAATAAATGCGGGAGCAAATATTCTTGTTTCGGGCACTACAATTTTTAAAGATAATAATGGAGATATTAAAAAAAATATTGATACTTTAAAGACAATGTAAGGATAATGATTTTTAAAAATTCATTAAATTATTTAACTCAATTTTTTTTTTTCTTTACAAATAAAACCAGAAGTCTTTATTTAAATTCAAATATTTATAACAAAAAAATTTCTAAAATAAGAAATAAAAATTTAGAATATAAACCAAGCCCAAGTTTATTAGATTGTTTAATTAAATATAAAAAGAAAAAAATAAGTATAGAAGATTTTTCATTAAATTCAATTTGGGAAGAAAATAATTTTAAAGAGAAAGATTATAAAAAACTTCACAGCTTTTTTTGGTTATTTAGTTTAGATCTAAAGTCTTCAAAAAAAACAACCCAAAAAATTATTCTAAAATGGATAGAAAATAATCATAATTATAATTATAAAAACTGGGATATTGATATTTTATCAAAAAGAATAATTGCCTGGATATCTAATTCCAAATTAACATATGAAGATTCAACTGACAGTTATAAGGAAAAATTTAATATAACTATTCAAAAACAAATTAATCATTTAATAAATGAAATTCAAAGATCAGATTTGGTAGATGATAAAATGATAGGATGTACGGCTATAATATTAACTGGTCTATCATATAAAGATAAATCTAAATACTTGGACTTTGGTTTTAATTTATTAAAAAAAATAATAAAATTATCTCTAGACAATCACACTTTTCCGAAATCAAGAAGTTTAAGACAGCTAAATTTTTATTTAAAATATTTTATATTAATTAGAGAGTGGTTAAAGGAATCTCAAACGGATATACCTGAATATATTGATGAAACTATATATTATTTAGGTCAAAGTTATTCGCTAATAAATCAAAATACTAAAGCAACTATACTTTTTAATGGAAATAATGAGTCTGATAATGAAGATTTTAATTTATACCTTTCAAGACTTGGCTACAAATTTAAAAATGAAAGTAATGAAACTGGAGGTTATGCAGTTTTAAAAAATAAAAAGATAATGCTGGTAATGGATATTGGTGAAAGTCCAGAAAAAAAATTTTCACATAATTATCAGTCTGGTTCTTTATCTTTTGAAATTATATCAAATGGTAAAAAATTAATAAGTAATTCTGGATATTTTCAAAATCATCAACATCAATTAAATAATGTTTCTAAATCTACAGCTACTCATAATACTTTAATAATTGACAATCAATCATCATGTAAGTTAAGAAAACAAGGAGATGGTTATTCAAGAATTGAACAGGGAATAAAAATACTAAAAAAAAAAATCATATATGAAAAAAACTACTGGAGTATAAATTCATCTCATGATGGTTATTTAAAAAATTACGGCATAATACATGATAGACAAATAGAATTTTATCCAGAAAAAAATAAAATTATTGGAAGAGACAACTTAATTAAAAAAAAAAAATTTTAAAAGTTCAAATTTTGAAATAAGATTTCACTTACAACCTAATGCAAAAGTGATGAAAACTCAGGACAGTAAATCAATATTAATTGAAATTAATGATGAGGGTTGGAAATTTAGATGTGAAAATGAAAAGTTTGAAATAGAAACAGGTTTATATTTTGGTAAAAAAAATTCTTATACTGAAAATCAAAATATTTTTATTTCTGGCATGACACAAAAAGAAAATCAGACTATAAAATGGGAATTAATTAAAATTACATGAAAAAAATAAGAAGAGCCTTAATTTCTGTTTCTGATAAAAAAAATTTAAAAACGCTTTTAAATATATTTACTAAGTATAAAATTAAAATAATTAGTTCAGGAGGAACTTATAAAGAAATTAAGAAACTTAAATTTAAATGTACTGAAGTTTCAGATCATACTGGGTTTAAAGAAATTCTTGATGGAAGAGTAAAAACTTTACACCCTAGTATTTATGCAGGTATTTTAAGTAAAAGAAAAAATAAAAATCATAAAAAGCAACTTAAAAAAAATAATTTTGAAGAAATTGATTTAGTAATTGTAAATTTTTATCCTTTTGAAGAAGTTTTAAGTGCTACTAATAATGAAAATAAAATTATTGAAAACATAGATATAGGTGGACCAACAATGGTAAGAGCCGCAGCAAAAAATTTCAATGATGTAACGGTTATTACTTCACAAAATCAATATGAAGAACTAATTAATAATTTAAAAAGCAATAATGGTTCTACTTCATTATCTTTTAGGAGAAAAATGTCGGAAGAAGCTTTTGCTGAAACAGCTTATTATGACTCATTAATAACAAATTACTTTAATATCAGATCAAAAAACTTATTTCCTAAAAAAAAAATAATTCATAGCAAATTATTTGAAAAATTGAGATATGGTGAAAATCCACACCAACAAGCTGCTATATATTCAAAAGATAAGAAATTAGATATAGAGCAAATTCATGGAAAAAAATTAAGCTACAATAACTACAATGATATTTTTGCGGCATTAAACGTTTCTAAATCTTTGCCAAAAAATACTGGAACTGTAATTATAAAACACGCAAACCCTTGTGGTGTTTCGATTCATAAAAATCATATTCAAAGTTTTAATTTTGCTTTAGCGAGTGACCCTATAAGTGCTTTTGGAGGAATAGTCTCATGTAACTTTAAAATTAATAAAAATTTAGCTTTAAAAATGAATTCTCTTTTTTTTGAAGTTATAATAGGAATAGATTTTGATAAAGATGCAATTAAAATTTTGAAAAGAAAAAAAAATTTGAGAATTATTAGATCAAACAAATCATATATGTCATATAACGAAAATTTTACATCAAAATTTGATTCAATATTAATTCAATCTCCAGATATAAAAATATTTAAGAAAAATGACTTTAAGATTGTATCTAAAATAAAGCCAACACGAGAACAATTAAAAAATTTAATTTTTTCATTTAATGTTTGCCGGTTTGTTCAATCTAACGCTATAGTTTTAACTCATAATAAAACAACAATTGGGATAGGATCAGGACAACCAAGCAGACTTGATAGTTGTCAAATAGCAATTGATAAAATGAGAAAATTTCAAAATCTTGAAAATAAAGAAATATTTGCCGCCTCAGATGCTTTTTTTCCTTTTGTTGATGGAATTGAAAAATTGATTCAAGCAGGAGTTACAGGAGTCATACAACCTTCAGGATCAATTAGGGATAAAGAAATAATAAAATTTGCAAATCAAACTAAAACTATTCTAGTATTTTCGAAAAGTAGACACTTTAAGCACTAAGAATTTTATCTATTTTAGCAGCTAAAATAAAATCGTTTTGGGATAATCCTTCTATTGCATGGGTTGTTATTATAATTTTTGCATATCCCCAACCAAAAGTAATATCTGGATGATGCCCTTCTGACTCTGAAATTTTTCCAACATTATTAACAAAATCTTGGCTTTCTAAAAAATTTTTAAATTTAAAATTTTTTTCTAAAAAATAAATTTTCTTTTCATTAGATTTAACATCCCATCCATCCACTTTTTTCTGAAACTTATGGATTTCACTTAAATCTAGTGGGAGAACTCCACCTTCACAAGGTTCACATTTTTTATCAATTAATTCACTCATAAGTCAAATGGAGCGGGCAAAGGGGGTCGAACCCTCGACCTTCTCGTTGGCAACGAGACGCTCTACCACTGAGCTATGCCCGCATTTTTAATTATTATAGTCTAGCAATTTTTTAAACACAACCTTAGTATATCAAAATAAAAAATTAATATTCATTTACTAGATAGGCTATTAAAAATTTGTTATAATTTAAAATGAAAAAAGAAGAAGAATTACCAAATAAGGTTTCAGTATTTCCTTTATCAAACTTTATAATTTTTCCAAGAACAACTGTTCCACTTAATATATTTGAGCCAAGATATATTCAAATGATTGATGATTCTATGAAAAGTTCAAGATTAATAGGCTTAATTCAACCAAAAAAAAATTCAGCTCAGTCAGAACCAGAACTATATGATATTGGCTGTCTAGGTAAGATAACTAGTTTTAATGAAACTGAAGATGGAAGATATTTAATAGTCGTAAATGGTATTAGTAGATTTAAAATTATGAAAGAAATTAAAAACGATAAACTTTATCGAGAGTGTGAAATAAGTTTTAATGATTTTAAGAACGATACTTATTATAAGGATGAAGAATTAAAATTTACTGATCTTAGATTAATATTTAAAAATCTAAAAACTTTATTTGAAAAAAAAGGATATACTATTAATTGGAAAGAATTAGAAAAAAATAACTTAGATCAAATAATTAATACTCTTTCCATAGCTTCCCCTTTCACTTTAGAAGAAAAACAAGCTCTTCTTGAAACCAAAGATTTAAATTTAAGAAAAAATAAATTGGAAGAGATTCTTAAAACTTATGTTTCTGGAGATTATATTAATACAACTATACAATAAATTTATAAAACTGAGCCTTTATCTGCGTAATTTGAAAAAAAATTATTTATAAATCTATTTTTATCAATAAATTTAAATAAATAATTTGAATAGTTTTTTGAAGTTCTGCTATCAAAATTAAAAAATTCGTGAATAAAATCAATACCAAAGGCAAAAGCAAAATTAAAGTGTTTAGTTTGTTTTTCAAATTCCTTGTATATAGAACTATCTAAAGGGAGACCTAAATTAATACGGTTTTGTATAATTTGTGAAAAAATTTTAATGTCTCTTAAAGTCATATTGAATCCTTGGCCAGCTAATGGGTGGATTTTGTGGAGAACATCACCAAATCCCATTAAATTTTTATTGTAATAATTTCTTGATATGGAAAAATTTAAATTAAATTTTTCAATTTTACTAAAATTTTTAATATCATAAAAATTATTATATTTTGTGATCAAATCTATTATTTGATTTTCATTTAAATTTTTTTCCTTTCCTAAAATTGAAAAAACTATAGATGTTTGATTTTTAGAAAGTGGTAAAAATGCGATTGGTCCAATCTTAGTAAATATTTGTATTGCTTTTTTATTTTTAATATTCTTATGATTTAAAACTGTAGTATAAGCAAAACTATCATAATTTTTATCTATTTGATAATTAAAAAATTTTTTTGAAATTTCACTCTTAGTATCACAATTAATCACTAAATCATAATTTTGATTATTTAAAATTTTTTTATAAGATGAACTGTTTTTAATTATTTTTTTTTTAAATAATTTATTTTTTTTTAAATCATTTTTTAAAAGATTATACAAGTCATTATTTTTAAATATTGAAAATAATTGCTTATCGTTCTTTTCAAAATTTAAAATTTTATCATATTCATATTTTTCACTATAAACTTCAATTTGATTAATATTCCAAAAAAAAATTTTTTTTAGACTCAATATTTCTTTATTAAAAAAATCCAAATTATTTTTAGATATTCCAACAGTTCTAGTTTGAAGAATCTTATTTTTAAAATTTTTACTATAGAGATTAACATTAATTCGCTTATTAACTAATATTTTAGCTAATGATAGGCTAGTAAGATTATCTCCAATTAAACAAACATTCATATTTAAAATTTAATTTTAACCATAATTATTAAATGATACAAAGTGATTAATTTGATTCATTTTTTATGGAAATTAAAAATATAGCTAACTTTACTCTAAATTTCATAATAAAGAGTATTGTTCAGATAATAGGGCTTATTATAACATTTAAGGGTCTTTTTTTAATAATTTCGCTTCTAAGTTTTTCTCCAGATGATCCAAATTTTATTTTTCCAGATAATACAGAAATTAAAAACTTGCTAGGAATTAAAGGAAGTATAGTTGCAGATATTTTTTTTCAATCTTTAGGGATAATTTCATTACTTGTTTCAATAAGCTTAATAATTACTGGTTTTAATATTATAAAATCTAAAAAGATTATTTTAATTGTTGAAAATTATTTTTTTATCGTTCTTTATTCATTAATAGGATCTTTATTTTTTGCAATTTATTATTCAAATTCTTTTTGGCTACCAATAAATGGAAATGGTGGTTTTGTAGGAAAATTTTTAGAAAATACTTTTTTATTTTCAATAATAGATATTAATCAAAAAATTTCATATTTTTTTTTATTAATAATAATATTTTCATTATTTCTTTTTAGTGTCAATTTTAGTTTAAAATCTTTTATTAATTTAATTAGAAAATTAGTTAATTTATTTATTCTAAAAAAAGAAAAAAATTATACTAATAAAAATGAAGTTATAAATGAATATATTCCTCAAGAAGAAATTAAAAATCTTATACAAGAAGATCTTCCATTTATTAAAAATGAAAAAAAAGAAAATAGTGAAAAAACTAATTTTAAATTACCTTCAATAAACTTATTGAAATTAGTCTCAAAAAAAGAGAAACAAAAATCAAATGAAATAGAGAATGAAAATGTAGAATTTTTAGAAAAAATTCTTTTAGACTTTGGTGTTCAAGGAAAAATTAAAAAAGTTAGCCAAGGACCAGTAGTTACTTTAAATGAATTTGAACCAGCAGCAGGTATCAAAGTTTCTAAAATAATAAATCTATCAGAGGACATCGCAAGAAATACTAGCTCTGAATCAGCACGAATTTCAACAATACCAGGAAGAAATACAATAGGAATAGAGTTGCCAAATACATCAAGAGAAAATGTTTACCTAAGTGAAATATTATCTCATAATGAGTTTGCAAAAAAAGATTTTAAACTTCCAATTGCTCTGGGTAAAAATATTTCTGGCTTACCAGTTATTGGTGATTTAACTTCTATGCCTCATCTATTAATTGCTGGTACAACCGGTTCAGGTAAGTCTGTTTGTATTAATACAATAATACTTTCATTGTTATACAAACATCCACCAGAAAAATGCAAATTTATTCTCATAGATCCTAAAATGTTAGAACTTTCGACTTATGAAGGTGTCCCTCATCTACTTTGTCCAGTTATTACTGAAGCCAAAAAGGCTGCTTCAGTTTTAGGATGGGTTGTCAAAGAAATGGAAAGTAGATATCGATTAATGACAAAAGAAGGTGTTAGAAATATAGATGGATATAACTCTAAACATAAACATCCTATGCCCTACATCGTAGTAATAGTAGATGAAATGTCAGATTTGATGTTAGTTGCAGGAAAAGAGATTGAAAGCTACATTCAAAAATTATCTCAAATGGCTAGAGCTGCGGGAATTCATATTATTATGGCAACACAAAGACCAAGTGTTGATGTAATAACAGGTACAATAAAAGCAAATTTTCCAACTAGAATATCTTTTCAAGTAACTTCAAAAATTGATAGTAGAACAATATTAGGAGAACAAGGAGCAGAGCAACTTCTAGGAAAAGGAGACATGTTATATATGTCATCAGCTAACAGAATAGTCAGAATTCATGCACCGTATGTATCTGAAAATGAAATAGAAAAAATCAATAATTTTTTAAGATCCCAAGAGGAGCCTGAATATGTAGATGAGATATTAAATTTTGCTGACGAAAAAGAGATAGATGAAAATGCTTTAGGAAATAATGAAAAAGATGAACTTTATAACGCAGCTTTAGAAATTATTAGATCTGAGAGAAAAGCATCAACATCCTTTCTACAAAGAAAGCTTCAAATTGGATACAATCGTGCTGCAAGAATAATTGATATGATGGAAGCAGATGGAATAATTAGCAAAGCAAATCATGTAGGAAAAAGAGAAGTTCTTTGATAAAAAAAATAATATTAATTTATATATTCTTAGCTTTTTCATTACAAGCTAATGCATCATTTAAAGAAAATATTATATCAAATTTAAAGAACACAAATAATATTAAATTTTTCTTTAAACAAACTATTAATGAAAAAACGGAAGATGGAGAATGTATAATTGAGTATCCCAAAAAAATTTTTTGTGCTTATAATAATTTGAACAAAAAAATAATGGTTTCGAATGGAAAATCTCTAGCTATCAAAATACAAAATATTAAACAATATTATGTTTATCCTCTTAAAAAAACACCTTTAGAGTATATTTTAGATAAGGAATATTTGATAAAAGAAATAAAAAAAATAAATCCAAGGATCATAGATGATAAGTACATTAATTTTACTCTAATAAATCAAGATAATAAAATAAATATTTTTTTTAATAAAGAAGATTTAAATTTAATTGGTTGGCAAACAGAAGATATATATCAAAATTTAGTAATTACTTTTATTTCTAACATTAGAATAAACCAAAAGATTGATAAAAATATTTTTAAACTTCCTAAGATGAATTAAGAGAATAATTCTTTAAATGTTCAGATTTAAAAACCCTCATACCTCTAGATAAATAATTCTTTAAAGCGTTTTTATGATCCAATGAACATGTGTGACACCAAACTCTTTTTACTTTATAGAAAGAGAATGATTTTTTTAAAGCTTCACTTAAAAGATATCCACCTAATTTCATCCCAAAATAATCTTCTAATATGCCAAAATAAGCAATCTCTGCTTCCTTTTTTTCATTATGAAGTATTAATTCAAAATAACCAGCAAAGTCTTCATTATGTTTTAAAACGAAAGTAAATAAATTTTTATTTGAAACATAATCAATCCAATTTTGATCTGTCCACACAAGTCTATCAACCCATTTATATTTTTTCCCAATCTGTTTGTATAAAAATTTATTTAACTGAAAATCATTTGGTTCAACTAAATTTACTGAATAACTTTCTTTTGGTTTTGAGATCTGATTGATATCTTCTTCAGATTTAATCTCTAAATATTGTCTAAGAATATTTTTTATCACTGAACCATTCTACCAATTTTCTCACCACCAAAAAGATGAAAGTGTAAATGCGGGACTTCTTGTCCTCCATCACCACCAATATTTGCTAATGCTCTATATCCCTTTCCGGTATCTATGGAAATTCCAAGTTTTTTAGCTACAATATTTATTCCTTTCAGCATTCCTACTATCTCCTCTGAAGAAGCATTTGAGCTAAAATCATCTAGATCAACATACTTTCCTTTTGGAATAACTAATGCATGTATTTTTTTTTGAGGATTAATATCATGAAAAGACAAAACAAATTCATCCTCGTAAATTTTTTTACAAGGTATTTCTCCTCTTAGTATTTTTGCAAATATATTATTATTATCATAACTCATTTTTTTCTTTTATCTAACTCTTCCATAATTTCTTCAATTTTAACATCATTTGCTTCAAGATACATTATCAAATGATAAAAAACATCAGCAGCTTCATGAATTATATTAGTATTTTTTTCAACAGCTTCTATTAATTCATTAATTTCCTCTAAGACTTTATCTTTACTTAAAGATTTATTGCTTAATAATTTGTTGGTATAAGAACCATCAACTGGATTATTTTTTCTTTCTCTTGCAAGTTTAAATAGGCTTTCTAATGTATTAAGCATATTAAATCCTAACAGGTATTCCTTTTGAGTCCAAATATTCTTTAGCTTCTTT
>MDSV01007178.1_pt1 | contig 10810 bp, 10 predicted proteins | sample 810851 | NCBI WGS metagenome assembly MDSV01 (sample SAMN05326640, study PRJNA326480) | marine metagenome | isolation source: seawater | place: Atlantic Ocean: North East | collected 2012 | reverse complement strand
TAACTTTGTATCATTTATTAATAATTGTTAAAATTAATTTATAAAAAATAAAATCATGAAAAAGCAAAAAATTTGTATTATCGGAGGAAATCTTTCAGGATTAACAACAGCTATAGCTCTATCAAGATTAAATTGTGAAATTGATATTGTGACTGGTAAAACTAATCAAAATATTCAATCTAATAGAACGATAGCAATATCAGAAAATAATATTGATTTTTTACATAATCTCAATATTACGAAATCGATAAAAAAGAAAGTTTGGCCGTGTTCTATCATGAAATTATATACTGAAATTAAAAATGATGATTTTTCTGAAATATTTGAATTAAATAGTTCTATTTATAATAAAGATAAAAAGGTTTTATTCATGTTAGAAAATTCAAAAATTATTAATTTAATGCAGAATAAAATTAAGAAAATAAAATCTATAAACATTATAAAAAATGAAGAAATTTTGGAAATTAATAATTTAGGGTCATTAAAAAGTATAAAATTTAAAAATAATAAAGTTGGTTATAAATATAATTTAATTATTTTATGCGCTGGTAGTAATTCAAATCTAATTAAAAAACTTTTTAGTAATGAAACTATTAATAATTCTTATAAAGAAACTTCGGTTGCTACAGTTATAAGCCATAATTTTTTAAAAAATAATATTGTAAGACAAATTTTTTTAAATGGTGAAATATTAGCAATGCTACCAATTTCTAATACTAAAACTTCAATAGTGTGGTCGATAAAAAAAAGTATTAAAAAGAATAGTGACTCTTATGCAAAAAATAAAATAAAATTCTATACTGAAAATTATTTAAAAAATATAAAATTTTTAAATAAAATTGAATATAAAGATTTAAACTTTTTAATTAGAAAAAAATATTTTGAATATAGAACCTTATTATTTGGTGATGCTTTGCACGTTGTGCATCCATTTGTTGGTCAAGGTTTTAATATGACTCTTAGAGATTTAGCAAGTTTAGAAAAAATAATTGAAAAAAAATTAAAACTTGGTTTGGACATTGGAAGCACAGATGTATTAAGTGAATTTTCTAGCGAAGTAAGACCAAGAAATTTTGCTTTTTCAATTGGTGTAGATTTTATTAAAAATACTTTTTCTTATAAAAAATTAAGAAATAGTTCTTTAAAAGTCGTAAATAAAAACAATTTTTTAAAAAATATTTTTTTTAATATAGCCGATAAAGGTTTTAAATTTTAATTTATTGTACAGTCTTATTTTCTTGAAGTTCAAAAAGATTAAAGTTTATAATTTCATCAAGTGTCTTAATCTTGTCTTCAATTTTAATTGTTTCTATTAACTTTTGTTTTTCAACTATTGAGAACGGTGAGATCATACATATAGTACTTACCAGCTGATCAGCATCAAGTTTTATTAATTCATTATATTCAATTGGGTAATTAATTTTTTCAAAAAAAAGTTTTATTTTTTTTAGTAGAATTTCTCTATCATAGTTTTCTATTTCCTTTTTTTTTTCATCTAAATCATCTAAAAAATCAGAATAATTAACCAAAAATTTTCTATATAATTTGTTTCTTTCTAATTCTTTTTCTATTCTGAATCTAGTTATGCCAGAAAGACTAATAATAAATCTTTTATCTTTTGTTTCATTAAAACTTATAATTTTTCCCAGACATCCCACTTCATAGCATTCAGGATTTAAACTTCCTTTAATTTTTGGCTGGACCATACCAAACATTCTATTTTCACGCATACAATCATTCACTAACTGAATATATCTATCTTCAAATATGTTTAATGGAAGGATTGTACCTGGAAAAAACACCGCTTCTGACAAAGGAAAAATGGGAATATCTTTTGGTAAATCAATTTTTTTCATAATTTAGTTTTTATACTTAAAAAAATAAAATTTAAATATGAAAATTTATATTATTTTATTTGGAAATTAAAACTGCTCATTTTCTGTAGAATCTTTCATTGCTGTAGTTGAACTTTCGCCAGAAGATATAGTATTAGAAATAGCATCAAAATATGATGTTCCCACCTCACGTTGATGTTTTGTAGCAGTATATCCTTCTTTTTCACTATCGAATTCTTGTTGTTGTAATCTAGAATATGCAGACATTCCATAATTTTTATATTTTTTTGCTAAATCAAAAATAGCATAATTTTGTGCATGAAACCCAGCCAAAGTTATAAATTGAAACTTATATCCCATGTTACCAAGTTCTTTTTGAAAAGTTTCAATTTCTTTATCTGATAAATTTTTTTTCCAATTAAATGAAGGTGAACAATTATATGCAAGCAATTTACCTGGAAATTTTTTGTGAATAGCTTTAGCAAAATTTTTTGCTTCATCTAAATTTGGTTTAGCTGTTTCGCACCAAATTAAATCACTGTACGGGGCATATGCAAGACCTCTAGAAATTGCTTGTTCTAATCCATCCTTAACATAGTAAAATCCTTCTGGTGATCTTTTTCCTGTAAGAAAGGGTTTATCATTAACATCTATGTCACTAGTAATAAGTTTTGCTGCATTTGCATCGGTCCTTGCTAAAATTATTAATGGAACTCCCATTACATCTGCTGCAAGTCTAGCTGATTTTAGATTTTTAATCATAGTTTGTGTAGGGACTAAAACTTTACCACCCATGTGGCCACATTTTTTTTCAGAGGCTAGCTGATCCTCAAAATGCACTCCCGCTGCACCAGCTTTTATAAATTTCTTTGTAAGTTCAAAAACATTTAAAGGACCACCAAATCCAGCTTCACCATCAGCGATAATTGGCATTTTATAATCAATTTGATCTTTAATATTTATTTTTTTTTCAGTGATTTCCATATGTTGAATCTGGTCTGCTCTAATTAGGGCATTATTCATAGCTTCAACTAATTTAGGGGCACTGTCATATGGATATAAGCTCTGATCGGGGTACATTTCTCCAGCGCTATTTGCATCTGCTGCTACTTGCCAACCACTTAAATAAATAGCCTTTAATCCAGCTTTAGCATGTTGAACAGCTTGGTTACCTGATAACGATCCTAATGTGTTAACATACTGTTCTGTATTTAATAAATTCCAAAGCTTTTCCGATTGATTTTTACAGAGACTATAATCAATATTAAATGTTCCTTTCAGTTTTTCAACTTCTTGTTTGGTATAATCTCTTTTAATTCCTGCAAATCTTTTTAGATCAAATGAAACATTTCCAGTTTTCATACTTCCTTATAATTTAAATGATTTTATTCTGAATCTACCTGGATATCGTTCATACCTGAGCTACCCCAGTCTTGGTCGTCATCATTAACAAATATACCTCTTTCAGCAAATTGACTATTATTCTCAATTTTGTTGATGTTTTTGTTAGGATTTAAAATGTAACTCATAAATTTACTATATTTACAAATTATGAAACATGCAATATTTTTCTTGATTTTTAATATAAATTAGTAAATATTTGTAAAAAAATAATTTACTAATTGTAAATTTTGTAAATATGTCTCAAATAAATCTGCAAATTGGCCACAAAATTAAAACTAAAAGAAGAAAGCTTGGAATTTCGCAGTTAGAATTATCAAAAAAATTGTCAATTTCTCCAAGCTATTTAAATTTAATTGAAAGTGGAAAGCGTAAAATTAATGTGGACATGCTTTTAAAATTATCAAATGAGCTTGGAATTGAAATGTCTGATATATCCAAAAAAGCAGACACAAATCTTTATCAAAATCTCATGGATTTATTGGGAGATAATTTATTTGAGAATTTAGATATTACTAATTTTGATATTAAGGATTTAGTTGAAACAAATCCTTTGATTGCAAAAGCTTTGGTTAAACTAGGAGATAATTATAAAAAAAGAAATCAGGATATTGTAAGTAAGGTAGAAAATATATCAGGTAAATTTATAGACAGTAGAAAAAATTCATTTCCTGGAGAAGTAGTATCAGATTTTCTGCAGGAAAATGAAAATTATTTTCCAAAATTAGAGGAGTTTGCAAGTAACTTTTTTGAAAAAATACAAAGCAATAATAGAGTGGGGTATACTTCCATATGTGAGTATTTATTTAATAAACATAGTATAGTGGTTAAAGATGTAGTGCCTGACGAAAAAAAACCTTTTACAAAACAATTTGATGATAGAAAAAAAATTTTTCTTGTATCTGATTATTTAACTTTAGAAACCAAAAAATTATATGCTGGAGCACAAGTTGCACAACTGGAAGCTACAAAAATAATAGATGAATATCTAAGTTCATTTTCTTTTCCATCAGAAGAATCTAAAAAATTATCTAAAGTAGCACTTCTTAATTATGCTGGCGCTGCTATAATTATGCCATATAAATTATTTTACGAAGAATGTATTAAACAAAGATACGATGTAGAACTACTACAAAATACATTTGCAGTTTCTTTTGAACAAGTTGCTCACCGAATTACTTGTTTACAAAATCCACAAATGAAAGGTATTCCATTTCATATGTTAAGATCTGATGTTGCTGGAAATATTTCTAAAAGATTTTCATTATCAGGAATAGAAATACCACGCTATGGAGGCGCATGTCCTAGATGGAATATTTACAAAGCATTTACAATGCCTGGGAAAATCAATGCAGCAGTTTCAAAAATGTCGAATGGAGATAAATATGTTTGTATTGCTAGAACAGTAGAAAAAGGAATAGGAAAACATGGAATGGAAAAAACTCTCCTATCAATAGGATTAGGCTGCCAGGTAAAATATGCAAAAGACTTTGTTTATGCCGATTCATTAAATTTAAATGATAAAAAGAGTGAAACTCCTATAGGAGTAAATTGCAGAACTTGTGATCGTATGGATTGTCAACAGAGAGCATTTCCACCTTTACATAAAAAATTTGATATTGATCTTAACAAAAGAGGGATATCAGTTTATGTTGCAGATTAATTTATTCTTAATATTAAGAGATTAAGTTTTTATAAAATATGAATAAAAAAAAAAATAATTTTAAATATTATTAGTGAAATTTACTTATCAAAAAAGAATGCAAGTTATATTTTTATAGATAATAAAAAAAAATATAAAAATCTTAACGAGTCATTTGTAAAAAAAAATAATGCCATTTTCACAATTATTGAATTTAAAAAGTTCAAGTTATTAGAAATAATCAATATTTTTTATCTGATAAGCAAATCATTTAAAATTAAAAAAAATTTTTTTATTTTTTTTGATTTTAAGAAAGAAATAACTGGACATAATTTTTTCCCCGACTGGCCTGGAAACTATAAATTTTCTAGTATATTTAAAAATATTTTTTTTTGGTGTAAAAAATTTTTTTCTAATATTATTTTTTTTAAAAATATAGAATTTATTGCCATAAAATTTAAATGACAACATTAATTAATTTTAATAAAAATAAAAAGGTAGGTGTTGCGTACATAAATAAAAATAAAATAATTAGAAAATTTATTTTAGATAAAAAAAAATATAAATTTCTTAAAAATGAAAGCAGTGGATACCAATGGTACTACTCAAGACGTAAAAAAATTTTTAATTCCTCTCAATCTTCTATTGTTCTTAAAAAAAAATATGTAGATTTTCCAATTATTTTGGGTAACAAAAAAAAATTTTGGAATTACCTTGAAAAAAATTATGAAGAATCACTTTTAATTATTTCTCATTATAAAAAAATATGGCCCAACCAAAAAATAGTTCCTTGCCATGGTGACCTTACTTTTTCAAATATTATATTTAATAAAAATCAAGATCCAACAATTATTGATTGGGAAAATTTTTTAGTTAAAAAAATGAATTGGGGATACGATTTATCGTATTTTCTAATTTCTACAGTTTCTTTGCCTAGTATTTATCGCAAAGATAAAAAAATTAAAGATCAAGAATTGATATTACTAGAACAATTATGGAAAAAAGCGTTTCTTTTTAGGAAATATAAATATTTAAATAAACCAGCAAGTTTTATTAAATCAACTTTTGGTAAAACTTTTATATTAAGAGATTTTTACGATTATTTTCCAAATCTTCTTTCTAAATATAAAATTGAACAAATTAACGAAACTTTAAAAATTAATTATTAAATAATTACACTTATTGCATTTAAAAAATGTCTATTCTATAATGTTAATTTAAAAGCGGGAGTAGCTCAGTGGTAGAGCGAAACGTTGCCAACGTTTAGGTCGAGGGTTCAATTCCCTTCTCCCGCTCCAAAAGTAAAAATTTATGAGTGACTTAGATCAAAAAAATTGTGTGCCTTGTGCTGGTGGAGTGACACCTTTCGATATTTCTGAGATACATAAATATTTAAAAAAAGTTGATGGATGGGATGTGAAAAAGAATAATGAAGAGTATTTTTTTCTTGAAAAAAACTTTGAGTTTAAAAATTTTTTAACAAGTCAAAAATTTATAAATATGGTTGGAGATATTGCGGAAAAAGAAGGTCATCATCCAGACATAAGCTTTGGTTGGGGTTATGCAAAAGTTAAAATTTTTACACATAAAATTAAAGGCTTGGTAGAAAGTGATTTTATTTTAGCTGCTAAAATAAATAAAATTAATATTAATGCTTGAAATGTCGAATTGATGTAAAAGCCATAACAATTCCAGCTTTATTTGCTGCATTAATAACTTTTTTATCATTTATGGAACCACCTGGTTGAATAATAGCGTTTACACCAGCTTTTGTTAATTCTTTAACTCCATCAGCGAATGGAAAAAAAGCATCTGAAGCAGCTACAGAATTTATTATTTTTTCAGGTAAAAACTGCAAAGCTTTATTAGATGCAATTTTACAACTATCTAATCTACTAGGTTGTCCAGATCCAATTCCAATAGTAGATTTGTTGTTTACTAACACTATTGCATTCGATTTTACAAATTTGCATATCTCAAAAGCAAACCTTAAGCTTTTGATTTGTTTAGATGAAGGTTTTTTTTTTGTAACTATTTTTATTTTTTTATTTAAAACAATATCATTTAAATCCTGTGCTAAAAAATTATCTCCTAAAAAATGATATTGTTTTGTATTAATTAAATTAAATTTACTAAAATCAATTAATCTTATATTTTTTCTTTTTTTCAATATTTTTAAGGAGTCTTTTTTAAAACCTTTAGCTAATATAACTTCAAAAAAAACTTTATTTAATTCATGTGCAAGTTTTTTTGATATGATTGAATTAATTGCTACTACACCTCCATAAGCGCTAACCGGATCACACATTAAGGCATTTTTAAATGAGGTAAATTGATTATTTTCTACAGAGACTCCACATGGGTTTGCGTGTTTAACAATTACTACTCCTGTATTTTTCTTTAAGGAATTTATAATTTCTAAACCAGAGTAAATATCATTATAATTATTGTAACTAAGATCTTTGCCATGCAATTTTTTTAATCCTAAGCTATTTTTAAATAAATATAATCTTCCTTCTTGATGAGGGTTTTCTCCATAACGTAGTTTCTCTGCTAGCTTTCCATATATGGTTTTTTTTTCAGGAAATTTTACATTTACTTTATTATTAAACCAGTTAGATATTACAGAATCATAATAAGCAGTTAAACTAAATGCTTTTGCTGACATTTGTTTTCTAAATTCAATAGATGTTGCACCTCTATTTCGATCAAGTTGCTTTATAAGTTTTGAATAATCATCAATATTTGAAATTATAGTAACATCTTTAAAATTTTTAGCAGCAGCTCTAATTAAAGTAGATCCCCCAATATCTATGTGTTCAATTAATTTTTCGAATTTATTTTCTGTTTTTAATTTATTTTCAAATGGATAAAGATCAACTATTACTAAGTCTATATTTTTTATATTTTTTCTTATTAAATCTTTCTTATGTTTTTTATTACTTCTTATATTTAAAATTCCTGCATAAATCTTTGGATGTAAAGTTTTAACACGACCGTCTAGCATTTGATCAAAATCGGTGTAGTTTGATATTTCTTTACACTTATAATTCATACTTTTTATTTTATTAAACGTTCCTCCAGTGCTTAAAATTTCAATATTGTATTTTTTTAAGCTAGGTAATATTAGTTTAAGGTTGGACTTATCTGAAACTGAAATAATTGCTCTTTTAATTTTTTTTAACTTCATAGTTAATTAACTCTTTCAATCTCCCATTTAATTGAGATTTTTTCGTGATCTATTTTTCCCGCAATATAAATTGATTCATTATTTATGATTTTATTTTTATTTCCAAGAAAAATATTTTTTTCAATCTCAAAATTATTTGTTTCACTGCGTAATAACCATCCTTCTCGATTTGATAAACTAATTAATATTGAGTTTCCAGCTTTTGTTTTAACAATTTTAGTATTTGGATAAATATGGAACCTTATAAAATAAAGTAAAGGTTTCGAGTTACTCCAAGTTTTTTCTAAAATATCTTCACCAAAAATTTTATCTTCTTTTTTTAAAATTTTAATACATCTAGTATAAATACAACCAAATTTTTTTTCATATCCATCATGTGATGCAGATATTAAATAATGATCTTTATCTTCAGTGTAATTTTTTTTTTTAACTTTTAATTTTTCAACTAAGGAATTTCCATATATTTTATTAATTGTGTTATTTTTTTCAAAACTACAAGAAGATGTGTTATTTATATATAAAGTAGAATGAGCTGCCGTTGATCGACTTGATGAAGAAAATTCAGAAGACAAATATTTAGCATATCCGGAGTTGCATATTACTTTTTGTTTATTTGAAATAATTTCAAAAGACAAACACCCAGCCTGATAGTTTTTCGCATAATTATTTGGTGGTGGATCACCACAATCAATAAAAAATTCAAACTTTTTTTTTTTTATTTTAATTAATTCACCAATTTCATATTTTTTATCAATAAATTTATATTTTAGGTTTTTTAAAAAAACATCATATTCTTTACAACTAATTTCTGTAGCACCATTAAATAAGGGAAATTGTTTATTCGAACATGATAATGTTGCGTAGCAATTTCCGCACTTTTCAATTATTTCATTTAAAAAATCTGGAATTGGTTTTTGAGCTTCTTTAAACCACTCTCTAATTAAAACTAGATATTTGATACAAATAAAGACTTCTTCAGGATTTCTAGATTTTGGAAAACCTTCTTCGTTAAAATAATTTTTTATACTTTTTTCTAATTCTTTAATTCCTATTTTATAATTTGAATCATTTTCTTTAAAGATTAAACCAGATAAAATTATAGCTGCGCTACAAATTATTTTATTTGGCCCATAAAATAAACTATTTATATTCTTAATAAGAAAATTAGATTGTTTTACTAAACTTAAGAAAAATTTTTTTTTATATATATTATCAGAATCTTCTAAAGTTAAATCTGTATTAGATGACCAAGCAATAATTCTGCGTGCAGTAATTCCCATTTCCCAAACATTTGGTTGATAGTTGAAGAAAATTTTAATCCAGCTTTTAATAATATGTTGTGTAATCTTTTTACTTTCTTTTCTATCTAATCTAGCTAGCCACAAAAAACTATGTAAGTTATCAAATTTTAGCTTTTCTTTTTTATTAATCTTCCATAACAATTCTGGAGCCGTATTGGTTATTTTATAAAAATCATTATTTAATGTTATAAGAGAACCACTAAGATAAGAGCTAGGATTATACTGAATTCTTTCAGGAATAAAGGATATCAATTTTTTATTATAAAAATTACTTTTGAAATAAAAATTTTTAAAATTTGAAAAAAATAATTTAAAAATAGAAAAAAAGTATAGTTTAATACTTTTTAGCCTATACATTTTATTATCCTGTTTTTAGCAGTTGAATATTTTTTTTTAAGTTTCCACCATTTTCTTTAAAAATTGTTGTTCCTGAAACTAAAATATCGACACCCGCTTCTTTGGCCATCTTTGCATTTTTAAAATTTATACCTCCATCGATTTCAATTTCAGTTTTCAATTTCTTTAAGTTTATTTCGTGTTTTATTTTTTTTACTTTTTCTAAAGTTGATTCAATAAATTTTTGTCCACCAAATCCTGGATTTACACTCATTATCAAAACAAGATCTATCATATCTAAAATGGGAACAACTTTATTTATTGAAGTTTCGGGATTTAAAGATATACCAACTTTTTTATTGTAAGATTTTATTTTTTTAATTGAGCTCACAAGATCATTTGTTGCTTCTGGGTGAATAGTAATAATATCTGCACCAGCTTCAGCAAAGTTTTTTATAAATTTGTGAACTGGAGAAATCATTAAATGAACATCAAAAGGTAAAGTAGTATACTTTCGTAGTTTCTGAATTACTTCTGGCCCAATGGTTATATTTGGAACAAAATGTCCATCCATTACGTCTATGTGAATCAAATCAGCTTTTGCTTTTTCTAAACTTTCAATTTCACTACCTAATTTACTAAAATCTGCTGACAAAATTGATGGTGAAATTTTAATAGTTCGCATATGAAAATTTATATTTTTATATTTGAATTATGTCAAAAAAAAAGAAGGGCGAGAATTCTCGCCCTTCTTGTATAAAATTGTTATATTTTAAACTAAGCTCTAGCTGAGTCTCCAATATCATCTATTAAAGCGCTCACTGATTTCTTAGGAAGTGTAGACATTTCCATTTTATAAGCCAAGAACCACATCATTCCAGTACCTAAAATCCAGAATAATATTTGCCAAGCCCAAATTGATGGAATACCAAAAGTCCATGTACTAATATCATTTGGCGAACCAAAGATATCATTTCCTATAACAGCTCCTGGTCCAATTCCGAAGAACAACCAAGCAATTGTGATAATCCAAGCCGCAGGCTTAAGACTTTGCTTGCTTGCTGGAAGACCAGCATGGTCTGCTAAGAAGTCATGGTATTTTTGT
>MDSV01221388.1_pt1 | contig 10811 bp, 11 predicted proteins | sample 810851 | NCBI WGS metagenome assembly MDSV01 (sample SAMN05326640, study PRJNA326480) | marine metagenome | isolation source: seawater | place: Atlantic Ocean: North East | collected 2012 | reverse complement strand
TATGTTAAATATTTATTTAAAAGACTTCAAAGAGAACAAGGCATGCTAGAATGGGATTGTGACAGATTAGTAAAAAATGACAGGGTAATTTGGGCTTCCTGCATGGTTGCTTGTAGGGATGCCGACGCAATGGTCACAGGAAACACTAGAAGATACTCTTCATCACTTGAAAAAATCTCTAAAGTTGTGGACTCTAGGCCAGGAGAAATAATGTTTGGTTTAAATCTTGTCGTAAACCGCGGTAAAACTATATTTATTTGTGATACATCAGTCATAGAATACCCTGATGCAGCTCAACTAGCAGACATGGCAATTTCAGCATCAAGAGTAGTTAGACTTTTTGGCTTTGATCCAAAAGTTGCTTTCTTATCTCATTCAACTTTTGGACAGCCAGTTACAGATAGAACAAAAAGGATAAGTGATGCTGTAGAAATCTTAAAGAAAAAAAAGGTTAACTTCAAATTTGATGGCGAAATGCAACCAGATGTTGCCCTAGAGGAGATGTATAAAGAACTTTATCCTTTTTCTGAAATAGTTGGAAATTCAAATGTTTTAATTATGCCAAGTCAACATAGTGCAGCCATCTCATATAAAATGATTAAATCCATGAGTAGAGCAAAAGTTATTGGACCACTTCTGATTGGATTGGGACTGCCAATTGAAATAGCTCCACTAAGATCTTCTACATCAGAAATTATCAATCTTGCTTCAATAGCCGCATATTCTGCTGATGTAATTGAATACAAAAAAGATTAGTTTTTTTGAATTCTTAAATCTTCAACTAATATTATACTAGCTATAACATCTTTTACATCAAGTATTTCTTTAGCTTCTTTTAAAACTTCATCTTTTTCTTCAGACGTTATAGCAATTCCATAAATAAAAATTTTTTTTTTATATGTATCAATTTGATAATTAGAAGCTTTTATCTTTTTATTTAAAATAATTGCTGTTCTTAATTGAGAGGTTATAAGCAGATCTTTTGCAGATTGTTTAAAATTAAATTCTTCTTTTATTTTAATATCATTTCTTACTGATCTAACTCCAGTAGTCTCCCATGCTAATTTTGTCAATTGAAGCTTTTCCTCTGGGTTTTCAACTTTTCCTGTTAAAAAAATTCTTCCATCTAAAACCTTAGACTTTATACCTAATAAATATTTTTTATCTTTTAGGAGCATTCTAGCTGTAAAATTTTTTTCCATAATCGAGTCATCTATTTGTGTTCCGACTGATCTTGGATCAAAAGCTACACTTACGCCTGTGCCAAAAAAGCCTTTTGATCCTACCCCAGTACAACTAGATAGAAGTATTAGAAAAAATAAAAAGATAATAAATTTAATTTTCATTTTTTAATTCTATACAATATTTGTAAATTTCTTTTTTAGAAATATCATTATTATTACTATTAATTAAATTTACAATTTCTTTTACACTTAATTTATTAATTGTTTTTTTTATAATATCTTTATCTGATTCACCTAATTTTTGCGAAATATTTTTAATTGTTTTCATTTCTGAAATAACTAAAGTTAACTCACCTTTAAGATTTTGTTCAAATATCTTTAAATTATCTATTTCTTCTCTAAAAAATTCTTCATAAAATTTAGTCATTTCTTTACAAATAAGAATTTTTCTACCTGAAAAATATTTTTTAAAAATTGGAATATTTTTATTAAATTTTTTCGCTGAAATAAAAAATACTATAGAGCAATTAAGTTTTGATAAAATTTGCAAATCCTCATTCAATATTTTATTTTTTTCTGGTAAAAACCCATAAAAATAAAATCTATTGCTAAATCCACTTATCGAAACTGCACTTGAAACAGCTGAGGGGCCTGGAACTAATGATATACCAATATTATTTTTCAAACATTCATTAATTAAGATAGCCCCTGGATCTGAAATAGCTGGTGTTCCAGCATCTGAAATAAGAGAAATTAAACATCCTGATTTCAATAAATTAATTATTCGGCTCAAATTTTTTTTTTCATTAAATTTATGGTAAGAAATTAATTTAGAATTAATGTTAAATTTTTTTAGTAAGTTTTTTGATACCCTAGTATCTTCACACAAAATATATTCCGATTGATTTAAAGTATTAATTGCCCTTTGGGATATGTCTGTTAAGTTTCCTATTGGTGTCGAAACAACATATAGTCCAATCTTATTATTGTCAGATTTGTTATTTAAAGACATTATAATATCTAATTAATATATTATTATTTTAATGATTAAAATTTCAAAATTATTATTTTTACTACTATTAGTATTTTCGGTTATCATTCCACAAAAAATATCGGCTAATCAAAAACTTAAAATTGGGCTACTAATTCCACTCAGTGAAAATAACGAAGAAATTGGACAACAAATTATCAAGACTGTAAGAATGGCAATTAATGATATTGATAATGAAAATATTGAAGTAATAGTAAAGGACACAAAATCAAATCCAAAGACCACATTACAGTCTGCTCTCGAACTGAAAAATGAAAATGTTAGAATAGTTATCGGTCCAGTTTTTTATGAAAACCTTTATTATCTGAATGAGGTTGAGGATTTAACTTTTCTATCATTAACAAATAAAACTATTAATCTTCCAAATAACATAATAAGCGCAGGTGTAAATTCTACATCTCAATTAAATACTATTAAAAAATTTATCAAATCAAATAAAATTAAAGATACAATTTTTTTAATTCCAAAATTTAAATATGAGACAGAAATAAAAAAGGGTTTAAAAGAATCTAAATTAAAAATTTCTAAAATTTATGAATATGATACTGAACCAACCAAATTAACAAAACAAATTGAAAAAATAACTAATTATAAAATTAGAAAACAAAATCTAAAAGATGAAATTAAAAGATTAGAAAAATCTGAAGATCCAAATAAAGAAAAAAAAATAAAAACATTAGAAAAACGATATACATTGGGAAATGTTAATTTTAACTCAGTCATAATAGCTGATTTTGATGAAAGTTTAAAAAGTGTAACAACATCGCTTTTATATAGTGATATTTCTCCTGACAAAAAATATTTTATAACATTAAACCAATGGTTTAATGAAAGTCTAATTAAAGAAATAAGTCTTCAACCAATATATTATCCTTCAATAAATAAAAAAAACTGGGAAAATTATAAGGATAGATTTTATAAAAAATTTAAAAAATACCCAAATCATTTAAGTTTACTAAGTTATGATTTGGTTGGTTTAATTTATTATTTATCACTAAAAAACGATTTCTTAACAACAGATACTCAAAAACTTTTTAAAAAAGAAAATTCTTTCAAAGGAAAAATTGGTATTTTTGATATAAAAAATAATAAGATAAATCATCGTTTAAATTTTTATAAAATTGAAAAGGAAAAAATTACAGAAATTTTTTAATTTTTTTAAATGCTTTAAAACGATGGTCGATTTTATGCTTTACAGAAGATTGCATTTCTCCAAAAGTTAACTTTTTTTTATTTGGAATAAATATAGGGTCATAACCAAAACCATTTTTACCTTTTGGTTTATTTGATATGTGTCCCTCAATTGAACTTTGAACACAAGCAATTTTCTTTTTAAGAAAACTCAAAGACAAAGCACAAACGAAACGAGCTTTTATTTTTTTATTTTTCCAATTTTTATCTTTCTTATCAAGTTCTCTATAAACTTTTTTTATTGCAATCTCAAAATCTGAATTTTTACCACCCCATCTAGCAGAATATATTCCTGGTTTCTTTTTAAGAATGTCAATCTCTAAGCCTGAGTCATCAGCAAGACAAATTAGATTGGACTTTTGAGAAAAATACCTGGATTTTATTAGTGAATTTTCTACAAAGGTCTTTCCATTTTCTTTAGGACTTTTTAGTTTAAAATCTGAAGTTGATAATATTTTAATATATTTAGGTAATAAATTCCTTATTTCTTTTAATTTTCCCATATTATTGGTGCCAATAAGTAATTTTTTTATTTTCATAATTTACATCTAGAAATTCTGAAATTTCTTACCATATAAGACTTAATGGAAAAAGAACAAAACTTAGATCAAAATATAAAAGATTCTGAAGAAAAAGAAATTAATAACAATGTTGAGGATCAAGTATCTGAAACATCTGAGACTGAAGATAAGGATAAAAATTCTGAGGAAAAAATTTTAGAATTAGAAGATAAGTTGGCTAGAACTTTTGCTGAAATGGAAAATCAAAGAAGAAGGTTTGAAAAAGAAAAAGATGAAGCTTTTGAGTATGGCGGTTTTACTTTTGCAAAAGAAGCTTTAGGCTTGATAGATAATCTAGAAAGATCAAAACAAATTTTAAAAGGTGATGAGTCTTTAAAAAATACAGATGTATTAAAAAAGATGCTTGAACACTTTGAAATAATTAACAAAGATTTAATTTCTATCTTTGAAAAAAATAACATTAAACCAATTCAATGTCTCAATAAGAAATTGAATCCAAATTTTCACCAAGCAATGATAGAAATAGAGGACGATGCTAAAGAATCTGGAACAATAGTTCAAGAAATTCAAAAAGGATTTACAATTAAAGATAGACTTTTGAGACCATCGCTTGTTGGTGTTTCAAAAAAAAAAGTAAGTAAAGATAGTAAAAATGACGGAAATAAAGAGAAAAATAAGGATGAATATAGGGATAAATAATGGCTAATTTAACTTGTAGATTTGAATTTAACACCTATATGAAAAGAGAAATATTTTTATGAGTAAAATAATTGGAATAGATTTAGGAACAACCAACTCTTGCGTAGCTATCATGGAAGGTAGCCAAGCAAAAGTTTTAGAAAACACTGAAGGTACAAGAACTACACCTTCTGTTGTTGCCTTCACAGAAGAAAATGAAAAGTTAATTGGCCAACCTGCTAAAAGACAAGCTGTTACAAACCCAGAAAATACAATTTTTGCTGTTAAAAGATTAATTGGAAGAAATTTTGAGGACTCGACTGTAAAGAAAGACATTGAGGCTGCTCCATTTAAGATTGTCAATTCTGAAAAGGGTGACGCTTGGATTGAAGCTAAAGGTGAGAAATATTCACCATCTCAAATTTCAGCTTTCATACTTCAAAAAATGAAAGAAACTGCAGAAAAATACTTAGGTCAAACTGTTACTAAAGCTGTGATTACTGTTCCTGCGTATTTTAATGATGCGCAAAGACAGGCAACTAAAGATGCAGGTAAAATTGCTGGTTTAGAAGTTTTAAGAATTATTAATGAGCCAACAGCAGCAAGTTTAGCTTATGGACTAGATAAAAAACAAAATAAGAAAATTGCTGTATATGATTTGGGTGGAGGTACTTTTGATGTTTCTATACTTGAATTAGGTGATGGTGTATTTGAAGTAAAATCTACTAATGGTGATACATTTTTAGGTGGTGAAGATTTTGATAATGCAGTAGTTGAATATTTAATTTCAGAATTTAAAAAAGATAGTGGTATAGATTTAAAATCAGATAAATTAGCTTTGCAAAGATTAAAGGAAGCTGCTGAAAAAGCTAAAATTGAACTTTCAGCTGCAGAACAGACTGATATCAATCTTCCTTTTATAACAGCAGATAAAACTGGTCCAAAACACATAAACTTGAAAATGACTAGAGCTAAACTTGAGGCTTTAGTTGAAGATTTAATTGCAAGAACAATTCCACCATGCAAAACTGCTTTAAAAGATGCAGGGATTTCTGCAAGTGATATCAATGAAATAGTTATGGTTGGTGGTATGACAAGAATGCCTAAAGTAATTGAAGAAGTTAAAAATTTTTTTGGAAAAGAGCCAAACAAAAGTGTTAACCCTGACGAGGTGGTTGCTATGGGTGCAGCTATTCAAGCAGGTGTGTTACAAGGAGATGTAAAAGATGTCCTTTTATTAGATGTTACACCATTATCATTAGGAATTGAAACTTTAGGGGGAGTTTCTACAAAACTCATAGAAAAAAATACAACTATACCAACAAAAAAAAGCCAAGTATTTTCTACTGCTGAAGACAACCAACCTGCTGTTTCAATTAGAGTTCTGCAAGGTGAAAGAGAAATGGCAACTGACAATAAATTATTAGGTAATTTCGAGTTAATAGGTATTGCTCCAGCAGCTAGAGGAGTTCCTCAAATTGAAGTAACATTTGATATAGATGCTAATGGAATAGTAAATGTTTCAGCTAAAGATAAAGGAACTGGTAAAGAACAAAAAATTCAAATTCAAGCATCTGGTGGTTTAAGTGACGAAGAAATTCAAAAAATGGTCAAAGATGCTGAAGCCAATAAAGAAGCTGACAAAAAGAAAAGGGAGTCAGTAGATGTGAGAAATCAGGCTGATACTCTGATACATTCTACTGAAAAAAATCTTAAAGATCATGGCTCTAAGATTTCAGATGCCGAAAAAAAAGCAATTGAAGATAGCTCTAATTCTCTTAAAGAGTCTTTAAAAGGTGAAAATATTGAAGAAATAAAGAAAAAAACTGAGGCATTAGTTCAAGCTTCAATGAAGCTTGGAGAAGCTATTTATAAATCACAACAAAGTACACAACCATCTTCTAACAAAGATGATGGTAAAGATGAAAAGGATAAAAAAGACGATAATGTTGTTGATGCGGATTTTGAAGAAGTAAAAGACGATAATAAAGAAAAAAGCGCTTAACTGACATCTATTTGTCCAGGTTAAACCTATGGCTAAAAGAGATTATTATGAGGTCCTGGGCGTTAATAAAAATGCAAATCCTGAAGAGTTAAAATCTGCTTATAGAAAATTAGCTGTTAAATATCATCCTGACAAAAATCCAGGAGATAAAACTGCAGAAGACAAATTTAAAGAAGCAAGTGAAGCTTATGGCGTTCTATCTGATAAATCTAAAAAAGAAAATTATGATAATTTTGGCCATGCTGCTTTTGAAAATGGAGGTGGTGGCCAAGGAGGCTTTGGTGGCTTTGGGGGATTTAGTGGTGCTGATTTCTCTGATATATTTGAAGACTTTTTTGGAGATTTTGGTGGTAACAGAAGAAGTTCAAGAAGCAGAAGTTCAAATAATAGAGGTTCAGATTTAAGATATGATTTATCAATTTCGCTAGAAGAAGCTTACTCTGGAAAGAAACAGAATATACAGTTCTCTACTTCTGAAAAATGTATTACATGTAAAGGAAACGGTTCAAAACCAGGTTATAATCCAGAGCGATGTACCTATTGCGGTGGAAATGGTAGAGTTAGATCAAATCAAGGTTTTTTCACTGTCCAACAAACTTGCCCTCAGTGCTCTGGGAGTGGAGAGGAAATAACTAATCCGTGTACAGGCTGTAATGGTCAAGGTATAAAACAAGCATCAAAAAAAATTTCAGTAACAATTCCAAAAGGTGTTGACGATGGAACAAGAATTAGACTTGCAGGCAAGGGTGAGGCAGGTAAAAAAGGTGGATCTAATGGTGATCTATATTTGTTTATTAATGTAAAATCACACGAGCTTTTTAAGAGATCTGATGTAAATTTATTTTTTGAGATTCCAATTTCGATGGCTGATGCAGCTCTTGGTACAACAATTGAAATACCCACAATCGATGGTAAAAAAGGTAAAATCAAAATTCCAGATGGTACACAAGATGGAAAACAATTTAGACTTAAAGGCAAAGGTATGCCTTTTATGAATAGAGGTGATTATGGGGATTTATATGTTCAAGTCAAAACTGAAATTTCAGTAAATTTGAATAAAGAACAAAAAGAATTATTAGAAAAATTTAGACAAATAGAAAATGAAAAATCAAACCCAAGTATCAGAAAATTTTTTCAAAAAGCTAAAAGTTTTTGGAAAAACTAGTTTGAATGTTCTCACTTTCTACCCATCAGAAAATAAGTATTGCATCAATAATTAGTAAATTTTTAATTTTTATTTTTAAAAAAAAAGAGAGAGAAATTATAAGAAATAACGTTAAATACACAATTAATTTAGAAGAGGGAATTGATTTAGGAATTTTTCTGGGAATTAAAAATGAAAAAAAACTTTTTAATATTGAAAAAATCTTTAATAAAAAAAAAAGATATATTTTTATCGATATTGGTGCAAATGTTGGTTCGGTAAGTTTGCCATTAGCTTATCTTTTCAGGAAAGCAAAAGTTATATCTATTGAGCCCACTCTTTATGCTTATTCAAAACTTAAAATAAATATCAGTCACAACCCAAATTTAAAGAAAAGAATTTTAGCTCTAAATTTATTCATCTCTAAAAATAAGAAGAAAGTAAAAAAAGTTTACTCTTCTTGGAACTTAACCGAAAAAGAGAATAAGCACACAGTTCATAGAGGAATACTTAAAAAAACTTCAAATAAATCTATGACTTTAGACCATGTCTTAAAAAAAATTAAAAAAGTTGATTTAATAAAAATTGATGTTGATGGTCATGAATTAGATGTTTTAAAAAGTGGGCAAAAAACTTTGAAAAAGTTCAAACCTTTAATTCATTTTGAATTAGCTCCATATTTATATAGAGAATATGGATACAATACTAAAAAAATAATTAATTTTATTACTAAGATATTGGGATATGAATTTTTTAGTGAAGATTTTAAAAAGATTAATAATATTAGGGAAATAGCAAATAGTATAACCAATAGATCAGAAAATTTTTTTCTAATTCATAAAGAGAAAGTTAATAGTCTTAAACTTTAATGATATTAGAAAAAATAATTCCAGTAATATCTTTTGTTTTAGTTTTAATATTAATTCTTCCTGAGTTCTTAAAGACGAACTCAAACTTAAAGAAGTTTTTTAAAAATTTAAGTATTTGGACTGTTATTGTTTTATTTGTTATGGTAGTTCTATACATTATCTAAAAATGAAAAAAATAAACCTAGCAATTACTGGATGCATGGGCAGGATGGGCCAACAAATAATTAGATCTGTAAATTTAGATAAAAATTTTAAAATAGCTGCATTGACAGAAAGTAAAATTATTAAAAAAAAAATTAAAGGTATAAAAGTGGGTATTAATAACGAAAAAACTTTGAAAAAAGCAGATGTTATAATTGATTTTACAATTCCAAAATGTACTTTTGAAATTTTAAAAATAGCAATTAAACTAAAAAAAAAAGTAATTATAGGAACCACAGGTTTCAACAAAAAAGAAGAGAATTTAATTAAAAGATATTCAAAAAAGATCTCAATATTGAAAGCTGGCAATATGAGTCTAGGTATAAATCTTTTAATGTACTTAACTGAGATAACGTCTGGTTCTCTTAGTAAAAACTTTTTGAGTAAAATTTATGAAGTTCACCACAAGTACAAAAAAGACTATCCATCTGGGACTGCTCTTATGTTGGGTAAAGGGATCGCAGTGGGAAAAAATAAGAATTTTTACAATTTAATTGGAAAAAAATATTTAAATAAAAAAAACTTTCCTTACGGAAATAAGATAAATTTTAGCTCTATAAGAAAAGGAGAAGTTATAGGAGAACATGAGGTAAAATTTTCTAGTGGTAAAGAAATAATTACACTTAATCATGAAGCTTTTGACAGAGCACTTTATTCTGAAGGAGCATTGACAGCTGCTAAATGGTTAGTAAATAAAAAATCTGGTCTTTACTCAATGAGGGATCTATTGAATTTTAAGTAATGAATGAATTACAGCGTGCTAAAACAATTTCAAAAATCTTAAATAAAATTTATCCAAAAATAAATGTTCCTTTAAAAAGTCGAAATGTTTTTACTTTGTTGATTTCTGTTCTACTTTCTGCTCAATGTACAGATGTTAACGTAAATAATGTTACAAGAAAAATTTATCCAAAATATTATAAACCTCAACATTTCAAAAATTTAGGAAGAAAAAAAATTGAAAAATTAATTAAAAAGATTGGCATTTTTAGAATTAAAGCCAAAAGTATATATAATCTTTCTTCTATATTAATAAAAAAATATAATAGCAAAGTTCCAAAAACTTTTGAAGAATTAGAAAAACTTCCTGGTGTAGGTCATAAAACTGCAAGCGTAGTTATGTCTCAAGGGTTTGGTTACCCGGCGTTTCCAATTGACACGCACATCCACAGATTAGCACAAAGATGGGGCCTAACAAATGGAATTAATGTTGTGCAAACTGAGAAAGATCTAAAAAAATTATTTCCCAAAAAAAGTTGGAATAAACTTCATCTTCAAATAATTTATTATGGCAGAGAATATTGTAAAGCACGAGACTGTTTTGGATTAACTTGTAAAATATGTACTACTTGCTATCCTAAAAGAAAAAAACCAATTAAAACTATAAAAGCATAATATGAAAATTTTAGGCATTGGAAATGCAATAGTTGATGTGATTTGTAAGATAGAAGAAAACTTTATTTCTAAAAATAATTTAGTTAAAGGAAATATGAAGTTAATATTTGATCAAAATGAATTTCAAAATTTATTATCTAATTTAAAGATAGAAAAAACAATTTCGGGTGGCTCTGTTGCTAATTCAATTGTTGGATTATCTCAACAGGACAATACAGTTGGTTTTATAGGAAAAGTATCTGATGATGATCTTGGTGAAAAATATGAGATTGGACTTAAAAAAGAAAATGTTAATTATGTCTATTCTAAAAAGAAAGAGGAGCTTCCAACTGGAACTTGCTTAATTTTAATTACACCAGATTCCGAAAGGACTATGTGTACATTCCTTGGAACAGCTGGAAAAATAAATGAAAACGATGTGGACGCTAATGTTGTTAAAAAAAGCGAAATGATTTTTTTAGAGGGCTATTTATGGGATGAAGGTGATCCAAAAAAAGCATTTAATAAAGCTATAGATAATGCAAATAAAGTTGCAATGTCTTTGTCAGATAAATTTTGTGTAGATAGACATA
>MDSV01106239.1_pt1 | contig 10811 bp, 11 predicted proteins | sample 810851 | NCBI WGS metagenome assembly MDSV01 (sample SAMN05326640, study PRJNA326480) | marine metagenome | isolation source: seawater | place: Atlantic Ocean: North East | collected 2012 | reverse complement strand
TAAATATTCAATTGGCCAAACATTCGTCTCACCAAAAAATAAACTAACATTTTCTGAAAATTTTCTACATATGTGCTTTAGTACTACTGCCGAAGATTATAAAGTTTCTAAAACATTAGCAAAAGCCATGGATACTGTTTTTATACTTCATGCAGATCATGAGCAAAATGCTTCAACATCTACAGTTAGATTGGCAGGATCATCAGGTGCAAATCCGTTCGCTTGTATAGCTGCTGGCGTTGCCTCTTTATGGGGTCCAGCCCATGGTGGAGCTAATCAAGCAGCTTTAGAAATGTTAGAGGAAATAAAACACAAAAAGAATATAAAAAAATATATTAGAAAAGCAAAGAATCCAAAGGATCCATTTAAGTTGATGGGTTTTGGTCACCGAGTTTATAAAAACTACGACCCACGTGCAAAGATATTAAAAGAAACATGTAAACTAGTATTAAAACATGTTGGAATTAAAAATGATCCTATTCTAGAACTTGCTGTTGAACTTGAAAAGATAGCTCTAAAGGATCCATATTTTATTAAGAAAAAACTATATCCAAATGTAGATTTTTACTCAGGAATAATTCTTAGAGCCATTGGATTCCCAATGGAAATGTTTACTGTTATTTTTGCAATTGCAAGAACAGCTGGATGGACTGCGCAGTGGACAGAAATGATTGAAGATCCTATACAGCGTATAGGCAGACCAAGACAACTCTATACTGGTAATAAAACACTAAAATATGGAGTTAAAAGATCAATGAAGAATACAAGATAATTAGATAAAATATAAATTAATCTTATTTTTATCTATCTCTATTAGAGTTTTATCAAGATCGTTAACAAGTGTATTTTTTTTACTGACAGCTAATGAATTTATATTTGATTTTTTTAATAATTTTATAGTCCTTGGACCAATTACTGGCAAATCCACTTTCAAGCTTTGGCTCTTTTTTGGTAATTTAACTAGAATTCCACTGCTTCTTTTTTTTAATCCTAATTTTTGTTTGTAGCGATACACTTTATCAAGCATTTCATCCGTTCCTTCGGCTGCTTCTATCGCAAGAATAAAGCCATTGTCTAAGACAATTGATTGAGCATTATCGTACTTAGATAAATCATCTAGGATTTTTAACGCTTTATTTATATCACCTTGATCAGAATCAATCTTATTAATTATTATATTTTTAATATTTTTACTGAAAGAAAAGTTACTTGTTATTTGTGTAATTGGAACTATTTTAAACCCTTTTTCGTTAAATATTGAAATTACAATATCTAAAATTTTTCCATCTCCTTTCTTATAAGCATTTATTAATTTATCTAAATATTGATCAATAATTCCATCAAATTTAAATTTTGATAAATCAGGTCTCGATATTTTTCCTAATAAAACAATTTTATCAATATCATTTTTTTCTAGGATATTTAAGCATTTCTTTAATTCGTACAAATGAAGGTTAAAGATGTTTTTATCTAGATCTTTAGTAATTTTTTTTCCAGAGAAATTTATATATATTGTTCTATGGAATTTTCTCTTACAATATAAATAAAATGAATTCGTAAGATCATCATTTCCACCTAATATACATATATTTTTTTTATTTTTTTGCATAAGGACAAAGGCCCCTGTTTGAATCGGCCTCAATAAAACTACATAGTTTAACCACAAGTTCATTGGTTGAATTTTTAAATTCTAGAGATTTAGAATCAATTGAATTGCTAGAAAAAATTGTATTAAGAACTTTTGAAAAATCTTTTATTTTATCACTAGAATAAGATGCTCTTTTTAAACCAATTAAATTCACACCTTCTAATTTAGCTCTATTTCCTGAGACTAAACCAAATGGAATAACATCGTTATGAACTGCACTTAAACCGCCAATCATCGCAAGATTTCCTATTCTACAAAATTGGTGAACAGCACAAAGTCCTCCTAAAATAGCATTATCCCCAACCACTACATGCCCTCCAAGAGTTGCCTGATTAGCAAAAACCGTATTATTTCCAACTATGCAATCATGGGCTATATGTGCACCAGTCATAAATAATGAATTATCTCCAATTTCTGTTGTTAAGCCTCCTCCTTCTGTTCCTGGATTCACCGTACACCCTTCTCTGAATGTGTTTGAATCCCCTATTTTTAGAAAACTTTTTTCACCACTGAATTTTAAATCTTGTGGTGGAGAGCCGATAGAGCAAAATTGAAAGAAAGTATTTGCTTTCCCAATTTCTGTATTTCCAGAAATATGAACAAAAGGATGTATTACTGTGTCATTACCAATTTGAACCCCCTCATTGATTATGGAATAGGCTCCTATTTCTACATTATTTCCTATAATACAATTGTCACCAATTATTGCTGTAGGATGAATTTTAGACATTTTTTCTATCCATAATCATTGCACTCCATGTTGCTTCACATATTATTTTATTTTCATTATCATATGTTTTACCTTCAAGTTTCCAAACTTTCTCCTTAGAACGAAGTGCTTTAACATTTGTATAAATTTTGTGGTTTGGGAAAACTGGATTTCGAAATTTTGATTTTTCAACATTCATTAAATATACAATTTTATCTTTGGTATCATCCTTAATGCTATATGCAATCAATGCTGCTCCTGCTTGAGCCATCATTTCAATTAAGATTACACCAGGTACAATTGGATGGTCAGGAAAATGTCCTTTAAAAAATGCTTCACTCTCTTTAAAAGTATTAATGCCTGTAGCAGATTCTAGTTTTTTAATATTTATTAGCTCATCTAAAAATAAAAATGGAAATCTATGAGGAATTAGTTCCGCTATTTGATCTTTATCTAGTTTTTCTTCCATAGTTTTTTTTAAAGTTTTTCATATATTTATATTTATTTATTGCAGGATTACCCATTATTGTTTCACCGTCATTAACATCGAAATAAACTCCGCTTTTTCCAGCTATCTGAACTTTATTTCCTATTTTAATATGTCCATTAATTCCTACCTGGCCACCTACCAAAACGTAGTTACCAATAATTGCACTTCCAGCGATACCTGAACATGCTGCAAAAACACAGTTATTCCCAATAATAACATTATGAGCAATATGGCACATATTATCAAAATATGTATTTTCGCCAATTATAGTATCTCTAAGACTCCCTCTATCAATGCAACAATTTGACCCTAATTGAACATTATTTTGCAAAATTACTCTGCCTTTATGAAATATTTCTTTATTACCTATTTTAGTTATAGCGAATCCAAATCCTGATTGCCCTATTGAAGAATTTCTTCCAATTTTAACATTGTCACCAATTATTGCATTAGTAATTACTGTATTATTTTCTATAGTAACATTATCTCCGATCTTACAATTATGACCTATATATACACCACTATTTATGACAGCATTTTTACCAATACTAACCCCATTAGAAATGATTGCTGTATCATCTAAAAATTTGTAATCACCTTTAAAACTTGGGGATTTAAGAGATTCAATAAAAACTACATCATGCGGCACAAAAAACATATTTGATAAGCTAGCTACAGCAGAATGAATATCTTTAACTCTCAAAATGTTTTTTTCAATTCCTTTGATTTTTATATTGCTCTCTGAAACTATAAAAGTTTTAGCTTCAATTAAATCAAAGTTATCTGTGTAATTATCATGCAAATATGTAACATCTGATGATGTGCAATTATCTATATTATTAAAGTCATGAATTAAAAAATTTTCATCTTGGCATTCAAGTTCAGCATTAAGTAAATCTGAAATTTGCTTTAAAGAAAAAGGACCCAGATTCCTATGAAATTCATGATCAGTCATGAAAGAAATTTATTAGTCAAACTCGACTTTAATTTTTGGCAGTATTTTATTTAATCTTTTTAAAACTATTTTTGTTATATCCATATTCTCTGCATTTAAGATAACAATTGGCATTCCTGTATTTAAGTTAGCCCCTTTTTCCAAAACAACGGTAATTCCCTTTTCTTCGCAAATTTCTTCCAAAATTGGTTTTATTTCATCGATAATTTTTTTTCTTACGGTTACTATCATGCTATCAAGATTTTGCAGTGTTTCTTGTCTTTTCATCTGATAGTTTTGGACATTTTTTTCAAATGCAATTCTATTTTCTTCAAAAGCTTCTGGTGCTAATATTCCTTGTGCCTCTATTAGTTTTTGCTCTTCCTTTAATAAGCTAGTCTCATCTTCAGTTAATTTTTCTTGGATATTGTCAGTTATTTCTTCTATTTGTTTATTTGCATCTATAGCAACCTTAGAATCATTTAGTATTAAATTTATATCAACAACTGCCAATGAGGTATTAGGATACTCAGCTGAATTAATATTGGATGAATACAAAATTGGTATAAATAGGAATATCAATAATGAATATATTTTTTGACTAATTTTCATAAATATTTAAATTTATATATTATTAAAAGTTGTACCCAATATCAAAATAAAAACTATCAACTGTATCAGTATCTTCTTTTATTAATGGTTTTGCGTAAATAAGGTTAATTGGTCCAATAGCTGAATCCCAATTTACATTTACTCCTAAGGATGATCTCAAATTATGATCATCTTCAATTGAACCGTACCTTGAGTCAAGACCCCAAACGCTTCCTGCATCAACAAAGAATATACTCGTAATATCAAATTCATCTAAAGGTAAATCAAAATTTGTTTCAAGAGATGTCAAGTAGTAATATTGTCCACCGTAATAAGAATCGCCACTTTTAGGGCCTACTCTACCTGATTTAAATCCTCTTAAATTTTTACCGCCTAGTTTATAATTTGCATTTATTGGAGCATATTTGTCATTATACCCGTTTAAGTGCCCGCCTTCAATTTTAAATGCACCAACAAAACTCTTTGACAATCTTTTATATCTTCTATAGTCAAAACTATTTTTAATATAATAAGAAGTTCCACCTAACCCCGCAATTGTAGAATTAAATTTGCTCAATGAACCTGAGGATGGTTTGTAAGGACTATTTCGTTTATCATATGTTATATTATTACCTATTGATGAAACTGTATCAGTCCCTGCTAAGAGATTTTCGTAGACACTTGCATTTGCGTCAGCTTTAATTTTAGTTGTAAAAAGTTCATATGAGAATCTGTATGCGACGGATGAAGAAAGGGGGAAGCCAATACCAAAACCTACACCTAGATCTTCTGTCTCATATCTAACTGAGCTCGGGTCAGAAAATCTACTATATAAATCACCTCTCAAATTTAGTGTTTTATTATTAAAATATGGCTCTTCAAAGGAAATATCATATTGAGACTGAGTGTCAGCAAAATTTGCTGAAAATTTTGCTTTTTGTCCTTTACCTAAAAAATTTTGCTCCTTGAGTCCTAGTGAAACAGTTGTTTTAGCAGCAGATGAATAGCCTGCTCCAAGTGACACCTCTCCAGTATTTTTTTCTTCAACATGCAAATTAATATTAAGCCTATCGCTATTTGCAACCTTTTCTTCTTCAACCTCTACAGCACTAAAGAAATTTAATGATCTAATTTTATTTTTAGATAAATCTATTGCATATTTATTATATGCATCACCCTCAGACAATTCAATTTGTCTTCTTATAACTCTATCTATTGTCCTAGTATTTCCTGTAATATTGATTGTATTAAGATACACTCTTGGACCTTCATTTATTACATATTTTAAATTTATAGATTTAGAATCATAATCTAGGTTGATGTCAGGGTAAATTTCAATAAAGGTGTATCCTAGAGTAGATGCTTGATCTCTTATTAAGCTTACACTTTCTCTAATTAAATTACCCTGATAAAGCGAGCCTTCTTTAGTAGAAACAGCACTAACTATAGTATCAACAGATAGTTTATCTAATTTGGTTTCAGCTTCAATAACACCAAAATTAAATTTCTCACCTTCAATGACTGTCAGTATTATTTCAAAGCTATTCTTATTTGGTATAAGTTGGGCTATTGAAGAAGTGAATTTAAATTCTGGGAAACCATTATCGTTGTAAAATTCAGTAATTAATTGTTTGTCGTATTCTAACTTATCTGGATCATAGTTATCTGCACTAGACCAAGGTCTTAATAATTTTTTTTGTTTAGTCTTCATTACAGATTTGATTTCGTTTGAAGAAAAGTTATTATTTCCAACGATGGTAATATTAGATACTTCAGCCACATCAGACTCATCAATTTCATACGTAAGATTTACTCTATTATTATCTAATAATTCAACAGTAGGATTGATCTCTGTAGATAAACGACCTCCTCTTTGGTAAAGAGTAAGCATTCTTTCTACGTCTTTTTTAATTTTTGAACGGGAGTATATTGATCTTTCTTTCAAATAAATCTCTAGCAAGAGATCTTCATCATTTATTTTCTTATTTCCTTCAAATTTAATTAAATTAATAGTTGGATTCTCATCAATCGTTATGATTACAGAATTATTTTTAAAACTAATTTCAATATTCGAAAACAAATCTGTCTCAAACAGACTTTTTAAGGCATCATTACCAAGTTCTTCAGTATAAATATCATTTAAATTAATATTAGAATATGCAACTACTGTTTCTTTTTCAATTCTTTGAATTCCATTAATTTCAATAGAAACAATAATATTTTCAGGAATATCATCACCGTATACATTAAAGTGAAAAAAGAAAAAGCTCGCTATTATAAATTTAAATAATTTCATAGTTTTTAATAAAATTAAGTTTACATTAATTTGAATTATTCGCCCAGATAAATATTCTCATCAATCCACTTATTAAAATTTAATATATCATCAATTGTAGGCTTCTTAATGTTAGAATTTGTTGCAAAAAATTTATCCATAGTAGCAATGTTAAAATTTATAATATCTAAAAATTTGATTCTTTTATTTAAAAAGAAATTAACTAATTTATCATTTGTGTAGTTAAATCCATTTGGAGCTAAACCGCCTTTATTCATAATATCTTTTACATAATTAATCGCTGGAAATTTCATTTTATCCACTTCATAAAAATTTAAAGTTTCAATTTGTGCAAGATCTAAATGTAAATCATCAATATTAATTTTGATATTCGGAAATAATAAGTTTGATATGGGTACACGCATATCTGGAAAACTCATGAATGAAATTATTGAACTATCTTTATAACTAACAAGTCCATGTACGATTGCCTGTGGATGAATCAAAACATTAATTTTTTTTATATCTATATCAAATAAATGTTTCGCTTCAATAATTTCTAACCCTTTATTTACCATTGTTGCTGAGTCAACAGATATCTTCTTACCCATTTTCCAAACAGGATGTTTAATTGCCTCTTCTACTTTTATATTTTTAAAATCTTTAATATCTTTAAATAAAAAAGGTCCTCCAGTTCCAGTAATTGTAATAGAATCAAATAAAGAATTATTATTATTTAATAGCTGGTAAATTGAATTATGTTCAGAATCTAACGGAATAATTTTTGTATTGTTTAACTTTGCAGAATTTAAAATTATATCTCCTAACGAAATAATACATTCTTTATTCGCCATTCCAACAATTTTACCAGATTTTGCTATATCAAGACTTAATTGCAATATTGAAGTACCAGAAATTGCAAAGATAATTATATCAACATTATCATCAATTAGATCTTTAAATTCATCTAAATTAAAAAAAATTTTTCTATCAGGAAAATATTTAGCATAATTTAGATCTTTATTGTAACCAGCTATGCCAATATTTTTTGTGTTAAATTCATTTGTTAATTTACTCAATTTTTTTATATTTTTATCACATGTCATCCCAACTATGTTGAAAAGGTCTTTGTGATTTCTTATTAATGATAAAACTGAATCACCGATTGATCCAGTTGCTCCATATATTAGAATATTCTTTTTTTTCATAAAATTACAAAATAGTAAATATCAACAACAAAGAAGACAAAAATAAATGAATCTAATCTATCTAGAAATCCTCCATGTCCTGGAATTAAGTTTCCAGAATCTTTCATAAAAGCTTGTCTTTTCAAAATTGAAACAACTGTATCTCCTATAAATGATAGAATTATTAAAATTAAAGCATAGTAAAATGGAATTAATAGATCGTAATTAATATAATTAAATATTAACACGTAAGATATAATAACTCCCAATGTACCAGTAAATAAACCTGAAAATGTCTTCCCTTCACTAATTTTAGGAAATATTTTTTTCCCCTTAATGATAGAGCCTCCTAAATATGCGAATGTATCAAAAATCCATATTATAATAATTATTGTAATAAACAGTTCTTTAATATCTGATGATATTAATAAAATGATAAAGGCAATAATTGAAAAAACTGATATAAGGAAATAAAGAAAAGAAAATATTTTCTTAAAACTATTTCCTATGATATCAAAAATCTCATCAATTATAAAAGTTAAAATAATTAAATAAGTAATTATCAATACATAACCACCTAAAAGAATTGGTATTAGCATTACAGGAATTATTATTGTTGCCGAAAGAAATCTTTTTACAAAATTAAAACTTATTAGATTAGAAAATCTATTTTCCATATTTTCTAATTCTACCCATATAATTAATAATTATCTTATTTAATGTACTTATTCTGAAATCTGGCCATAAAATTTTAGTAAAATACAACTCTGAATAGGCTGCTTGCCACAATAAAAAATTGCTTAGTCTCATTTCTCCACCAGTTCTTATTATTAAATCTGGATCCGCAAGATCGGGTATATATAAATTTTTTGATAACAAGTTATGAGTTATCTTGAAAGATTTATTCTTATTTATTGAATCTATTATTTCACTCCTTCCTCCATAATTAAATGCAAGATTAATTGTAGTCCCAGTATTTTTACTTGTCATTTCAACAACGTCAGCAATTATGTTTATTAATTTTTTTGAAAGCTTTTTATTTGAACCAAGATGTTTAATTTTTAAATTTTCGTCATCAGCGACATTTTTAAAATTGACATAATAATTCTCAATTAGTTTTAGAAGAGAATTAACTTCAGATATTGGCCTTTTCCAGTTTTCAGTTGAAAAGACATATAGCGATATATTTCTTATTTTAAAATCTAATTCATCAAGATTTTTAATAATATTAATGCAATTTTTTATACCTTTTTCATGACCAATTGATCTTTTTAGACCTCTATTAGCTGCCCATCTTCCATTGCCATCCATAATGATAGCAACGTGCTCTATCGTTTTTTTTCTATACATGTTTCAGAATGTAAACTATGAGTTTATAAATATTAAATATTTTTAAGATCTTCTTCTTTATTTTTTAAAGATGTATCTATTTCTTTTACTCGCTCTGAAGTTATATTCTCAATGCTAGATTGAAATTTCTTAGATTCGTCCTGACCAAGTTCTTTATTTTTTTCTAAAGATTTAATTTTCTCTATGCCATCTCTTCTAATGTTTCGAATTGCAACCTTCGCATTTTCTGAAATCTTTCCAGCAATTTTTAAAAATTCTATTCTTCTCTCTTCAGTTAGTTGAGGTAGAGGCAGTCTAATTAAATTTCCTTCAATCATAGGGTTAATTCCTAAATCTGATTCTCTAATTGATTTTTCTATCAATGCAACGTTAGCATGGTCCCATACGTCAATATTAATCGTTCTCGCATCAGGAGTTGTAATATTGCCTATCTGATTAATATTCATTTTTTGACCATATGAATCAACTTTAATTGAATCAAGCATTCCAGGTGATGCTCTTCCGGCTCTGATTCCTGCCATTTCACTCTTTGCAGATTTAACTGAGTTAATCATTCTTTGTTCTGTGTCTTTTATTATTTTATCAACTATCATGATATCTCAGAATAATTTGTTTTATTGTTATATACTTTAGTAAAAGAATTATTTTGTAAAATAGAAAAAATTTTTATTGGAATATTATTATCTCTAGCTACTGTTATCGCCGCTGAATCCATGACTTTTAAGTTTTTAGATAAATAATTCTGATATGAAATATTTTTAAATCTTTCTGCATTATTATATCTCTTTGGATCTTTTGAATATATTCCATCAACTTGGGTCGCCTTATATATGCAATTACATTCTAATTCTGCTGCTCTTAGTGATGCGGCTGTATCTGTTGAAAAATATGGATTCCCTGTTCCGGCAGCACATATAACTACCCTTCCTTTTTCCATATGTCTTATTGCCCTTCGCCTAATATAAGTTTCACATATAGATTGTATTGGTATGGCAGACATAACTCTTGTGCTTACATTTAATTTTTCGAGCGCATGCTGCAAAGCTAAAGAATTTATAACTGTTGCTAGCATTCCCATATAATCTGCATTTGCTCTTTCCATTCCCTTTGCGGATGCAGCTATTCCTCTAAAAATATTTCCACCTCCTATCACTATACAGATCTCAATATTTAAATTTAAAAAAGATTTAAGATTTTTAGCAATTAAATCAACAGTTTTAATTTCTATGCCATAATTACCATCTCCCATAAGAGACTCTCCAGATAATTTAATTAGTATCCGGTTTTTGTTTATTTTTTTCACTATGGATTATTTTCCGATTTCGAATCTTATAAATTTTTCTATTTTTATCTCAAGATTCTTATTTTCAGATTCTTCTTCAAGATATTTTTCAATATTTAGTTCAGGATTAATCACAAACTTTTGCTTCATTAATACTATATCATCAAGGTATTTGTTTAATTTACCATCGATCATTTTGGATAAAATAGTATCAGGTTTATCTGAATCTTTAAATTGTTGAACAATAATTTCCCTCTCAGAATTAATAAATGATTCATCTAAGTCTTCAGTGGAAATAGACTGGGGTGATGACGCTGCTATATGCATACATATATTTTTTCCTAC